>Ga0272440_1001057_pt1 | contig 22912 bp, 20 predicted proteins | sample SSMMMBAug17_FD_192440 | JGI IMG/M metagenome (GOLD analysis project Ga0272440, IMG submission 192440) | Marine sediment archaeal communities from Little Sippewissett salt marsh, Falmouth, MA, United States - SSM-MMB-Aug17 | ecosystem: Environmental > Aquatic > Marine > Wetlands > Sediment ...
TAGCCCTGAAAGGACGTAACATACCAGCCCAGAGCAACGCCCTGGAAAAATATAAAAAAAAATTTTTTAGCCCTGTAAGGGCGTTACATAAATGGGCTGCCTTTTATTATTCTTATTTTATGTTACGCCCTTTCAGGGCTCAAACCATAGAAATGTTTTTACCCGGGGCGTTGCCCTGAGCTTATATGTTACGCCCTTTCAGGGCTAAGAAATGAACTAAAATCATTAAATTAATAAAGTGCAACTTTTTTGTGTTGCACCCGATGTGTAGAAAGTACATGCAATATTTTTATGTTATAACAATACAATTTTGGTTTTATCGATCATCATTTCCGCCACATGGTCTTCTTGATCTTGATCTATTTCTTTGAATTAAGATCAAGAACAAAAAAAATGGCTGAAACGATGATCAAAAGCCTGTTTTTTATTAAAAAAAAATGGAGAATAAAAATGAATCAATTTAATAATCTATTATTTAAATATACAAAAGGCGAGGAGTATGCAAATAGCATTACTCATGGCCTTGGTTTTCTTTTAAGTATTTATGGAACTGTTATTTTGTTAAAAGAAGCAATATTTCATGGAAGTATAGGCCATATAGTATGTTTTTCTATATATGGATTTTCTTTAATTTTGCTGTATCTTTCTTCGACTCTTTATCATAGCTTTAATAGACCATATATAAAAATTTTTTTCAAAAAATTCGATCACGCTGCAATATATTTGTTAATTGCAGGAACTTATACACCAATTATTTTGACTATAAAAAGCTTTCAATCATGGATAATTTTATGTATTGTTTGGACTATGGCTATTACTGGAATTATAATGAAATTTTTATGTATTGGTAAATATGAAAAATTATCTGTTATTATATATTTAGTAATGGGCTGGCTATGTGTTATACAAGCAGGAGATATTATAACAGGTATTTCTCCATACAGTTTAAAATTATTAATTATTGGAGGGCTTTCATATACGTTAGGAGTATCATTTTATATATGGCAAAGATTACCATATAATCATTGTATCTGGCATATTTTTGTTTTAATGGGCAGTATTTTTCACTATTTATCTATATTAAATAATCCTTTAGTTTCATGATAAAATAATAATAAAATACTAAAAAACTAATCAATCTGATATTTAATAATTAAAGCAGGTCTGAGATTTATATTTAAATCTTTTGATGAGTGAATCCATGCAGAAGAACCATTGTTCAACATTGTAAATAAAATACCATTATTTAATAATGGATTATTAATCCACATCTGAATAATTTTAGAATCAATTGTGATAGTTTTAATTTGATCACCCTGTCCATTTAAATCCTCAATCAAAATCGATTTATCAGGAATAATATCACCAGCTGCTCCATCTTCCTTCCATGTTAGATTATCTTTTCTATATTTCCAACCCAGTTTTTTAGAATCAATATCCCAATCTGTTTTTAAATAATACCCCTCAATTGTAATTCCTCCAGACCAGTCACTAATTGCTAAAATTAGTTTAGCGTCAATAATTTTTGCCTTTTTTGGAATTTTTATGTCATTAAATTTTAAAATTGATCTGGCTTCGTAATATTGATTTGAAACTCTTAAATATCCTTCTCTTGCTGTTATTCCATTTCCATGAGTTTCATTTGAAAATAATGATGTAATTATAACATCTTCTGTTCCATTATAATTATTTACTCCATTTTGAAATAAAATACTTTCAGTCGCTGAATAAGCTAATTTTAACGTTATAAAATTAGATAAAAGAAAAAATGTATATATTAGAACCAAAAATACTAATTTATTTTTAACTAATTTTACCATAGTTTGCCCTTTCAAATAAAATGGAATAAATATTTATTATAGATATTGTTTATATTTTATTTTGTACAAAAGATATGCCAGGTATTTAAAAGAATGAATAATAATTACTAAATTTTAAAAACTAAAGTTGACCAAATTTAATAATTTGAAATTTTAAAATAGATATTTAATTTTTTTTTAATATTATTTAGCTGTTATTGTCTTTATGAAATTTTTTACTATGCTATAATTGTAAAAAATTTTAATTATTATTATATACAAATAATATTGTAAAATCAAGCATAAGAAAATTTATGTAAATATTTTACAAAAAAGTAATAATGTAATGTGTAATATGTAAAATGATAGATTTTTCAAAAGATGATTTTTTTTTTGTGTGATAAGTAAATTTAATCATTTTTAAAAAATATTGATATCATAGCATTGTTTTATTTAGCACCATAGGATTTGAATGAATATAGAATGAATATACGCATACGTCTACAAGTGTTATGGTTTTATAAGCTATTGAATATAAAACATTTTTATTAATACATTTTTTTGGAACAAAGGAACATAAATCTTTAAATGTTCTCATGATCTCATCGATCTCGTTCCCAGGCTCTGCCGGCTCTGCCTGGGAATGCATACCTGGTGGCTCTGCCACCAGTTTCTATGCACAGGTGGCAGAGCCACCGAGTATACGTTCCCCAGGCAGAGCCGGCAGAGCCTGGGAACGAGTTTGGTAGAATTATGTTAAATATTAATTAGTTTAAAAATCACAACACTTGTAGACGTATGCGATAACTGACGCATAGGTCTACAAGTTTTATGTTTTTTTAATTTATTGAAAATATAATAAATAATAACGAATTTTGAGTAAGCACTTCTTAGCCCTGAAAGGGCGTTATATACCAGCCCAGGGCAAAGCCCTGGGGATAAATATTAAGTGGATACAATTAAAATTTTTTACAAGAATTTTATTCGAATTATCAATTAATTAAGAATTATGAAATTAAAAAAGCTTGAAAAAAATAACATTTTGTTAAATAATATTTAAATAAAAAAACAAACACAAAAAAATAAAGTTGTTTGTTAAAAGTTAACTGATTATAACGTTTTTTGGGGAGCACTTTTTTGTTAATGCATTTTTAAGCGCTGAAAGCGCGAATTAATATAGCCCAGGGCGAAGCCCTGGGAATTAATCCACAGTGATTTAAGCCCTGAAATGGCAAATTATATTTGAATCGTGCTTTAAATCGTCCTTTCAGGGCTTAAAATTTTGGTTTTACATTACCCAGGGCGTTGCCTTGGGCTATATTAATTCGCACCTTCGGTGCTTTAAATGCATAATATAAGTATCTGAATTTATTACTCCCCAAAATCCGATATAATCAGAAAGTTAATAATTTAAAAATATTTTTTTTTCAGAAACGGAACATGGTTAAAATCCATGACGGTCCCGCCGCTGTAACCAGTGACAATATTCTATTAATCCACTGTTATTGAGCATCCATGATGTATCATAATGGGAAGGTTTGAATTTTTTGGAAGATCTGGAAGTCAGAAGACGTCTGAAATAAATATTTAGAACTTAATGGAAAAGGGTTCTAATGGCTTTTATTAGCTATTAGAACCTTTTTTTTTTGGAGAGGTTACAAAAATGATTGGAGAGGTAACAAAATGAAATGTATTCAAGTATTAAATGTTAATAATTTTATTATTAAAGAAACACCTTTAAAGGATATTTCAAACGATGAAGTTATTATTAAAGTTTGTGTAACAGGACTTTGTAGAACTGATTTAAAAATTATTCAATATGGACACAGAGACCTGATTTTACCAAGAATTCCTGGCGAAGAGGTGGTTGGAGTAGTTTATAAAAAAGGAAAAAATGTTAATGATTTTCAAGAGGGCGATAATGTTTATGTTTATCCTGGATTTTGGTGTGGAGAATGTGAGCATTGTTTAAAAGGCGCAGAAAATTTATGTAATAAAATGCAAATAATGGGTTTTCATAGGGATGGCGGTTTTGCTGAATATGTATCTGTTCCATCTAAAACCCTGATAAAAATTCCAGATGGTATTTCTATGGAACAGGCTGTATTTGCTGAACCATTATCATGTTGTTTAAATGCAATAGAACTTGGAGGAATAAAACCAGATATGAATATCGGAATATGGGGAGCAGGGCCTGCTGGAACATTATTATCTAGGTTAGCGAAGGCATTTCATGCAAATCCTTTTTCAATTGAACCAGATGAAAACCGAAGAAAATTAATCAATGGTTATAAAACATGCCCTGATAAAAAATTTGACATTTGTATTGTCGCTGTTGGTGATATTAATGCCTATAATGAAGCACTGACAAGTCTTAATTCAAGAGGAAGGCTTGTTATTTTTTCTGGACTTCCAAAACCAAATGAAAAAATTTTAATCAATTTTAATATGATTCATTATTTGGAACAAAGCATTGCAGGGGCTTATGGGTGTTGTTTTAAACATGGAATAAAAGCTTTAAACATGATCGCAAATAAACAAATCATTGTTGATGATATGATATCTCATAAAATGTCTTTGTTTGATCTTAATAATGCTTTAAAACTTGTTGCAGAAAGACAATGTATGAAAATACATTTATATCCATAAATTTACAGTGGAAGCAGTGGACGCAGTGGACAAAGTGGACGCAGTGGACGCAGTGGACAAAGTGGACGCAGTGGACAAAGTGGACAAAGTGGACAAAATGGTTTTAATATTAATATCTTAATGTCCACTTTGTCCACTGCGTCCACTTTGTCCACTGCGTCCACTATAAAGAAAAAAATTTTTTCGTTAATGTCGTAGGAATATTTTTAATTACAAATGGAGGATTAATTATGTATGACAATAATATACTAATAAATTTTGGATTAAAAATTCAAAAATTAATTAATAAAGAAGATTTAACAAGAGAAGAATGTTATGAAATGTTTAAACAGGTTTTATGTAATATGCAGCCTGACCTACATCAAGGAGCTTTTTTAGCAGCATTAACATCTAAAGGAGAAACATTTAAAGAAATAGCTGGTGCCTGGCAGGCTATAATTGATTATGATACAGCTATTTTAAATTATGATTTAGGAAATCCTGTTGTTGAAAATTCAGGTACAGGAATGGATCAATTAAAAACATTTAATATAAGTTCAGCAGCGGCAATTGTTGCAGCTGCTGCTGATGTGAGAATAGCAAGGCATGGTGCAAGAGCATTAACATCATCTTGCGGCACTGTTGATATTCTTGAATCAATTGGACTAGATGTTGAATGTGAACTTGACTTAGTAAAAAAAAGTATAATAGAAACAAATATTGGTCTATTTAATGGTATGAGTAACAAAATTCATCAAAATTCTCTTGCAAGAATTCTTAGTCAAATTCGATTTGGTTCAACATTAAATATTGCGGCATCTTTAGCCAGCCCATATCAAGCAACTCATGCGTTAAGAGGAGTTTACTCTGATATAATAATTAATAATGTTTCAGATATTATGCAAGAAATTGGATATCAAAGAGGTTTGATTGTTCATGGTAAAGATAATAATAACGAAAAAGGAATGGATGAGCTGTCAACAATAGGTGTAAGCACAATTCATGAATTTTTTCCTGATGGTAAAACCGAATTATACAAAATTGCTCCTGAAGATGTTGGAATAAAACGAACAAAATTTGATAAGATTGCTGCAATTAATGATATTAATGACGAAAGTACCCGCTTTCTTGAAATTATCAGCGGAAAAAAGCATAATGAATGTATTGATATAATTTCTCTTAATTCAGGTGCGATTTTATATTTAGCTGACAAAGCAAAAGATATTAAAGAAGGGATAAATATTTCAAAAGATATTATTGAGTCAGGTAAGGCATTAAAAAAATTAACTCATTGGATTTGTACACAATCTGACTCACAAAAAAATGGAATAAAAAAATATATTCATTTTGCTGATAAGGCAAATATAAAAAATGAAGTATTAAAAGAAATTTCTATATAATCAATAGAGTTCTGTAAAATTTATATAATATAGATTATGGAAAATAAAGACATAGTTGCCTCAGATATAGCTTTTCTTGGTCATAAAAGTAAAATGTCATCGATCAAGCACAAATTCATTAACAATGTTTTGATCTGTAAGGAAAGCCTTATCTTCCTGTTACCACCGAAATTATTATCCTTTTTTTTTGGCCCTTGCTTGTCAACAGCGATATATCTCGGTTTGATTGATTTCACAAAAGCACCCTTTTTTGCTATCATTTTATTATTTTTAAGTATTGTTATTTCATGGATAGTATTTACAGCCATGCTTTTATATCATAAAAGAATTGAATTTGATTTTTCATCAAAAACACTCATCTTTTTTAAAAAAGTATTACAAAATAAACAGTTTCAAATTAATTTATCTAATATCAACAAAATTGTTTCTGGAAGTATTCAACGTGTAAAATCAAACAGAAAAAATGATAACTTTCTAATGTGCTATTACTTTTCGATAATTTTGGAAGATAATACAGAAATCAGAGTATGTGAAACTACAAAGAAAGAAGAGTTAGAAATAATAATAAATATTATATTAAATAATTGTAGTAAAAAACTGCAATGGAAGCAATACAATACATTACAATCAGGCGTATTCAATGGATGGGGAAGGTAATGCTATTGAATTAATAAATAAATTGGAATCCCAAATCTTTAGATTTTGGCGTGCATAATACAAATTAATAAACACAGTATCTTACTTAAAATTTCGGGGTGACTCAGCGCTGAAAGTGCGAATTATTATAGCCCAGGGCCTAACCCAATGCTGTTGACTTAAGGATAAGCTTTTGAAATTTAAATAAAATTGTATAAAATCAAGGTGTAGGGGCGAACTTTATGTTCCCCCTCGAACGAATTTAGATTATGAACGTATGTTCGAGGGCGAACATAAAGTTCGCCCCTACATCATAACATTATACAAATTTTTATAAATTTCAACATATTATCCTTAAGTCAACAGCATTGAGGGCGTAACCCTTGGGTTATGTAAAACCATTATCTTAGCCCTGGAAGGGCGAATTAAAAACGAACTAGTTATTAATTCGCCCTTTCAGGGCTAAGATCATCATAGTTCATTACCCAAGGCTTCACCCAATGCTGTTGACTTAAGGAATGGAGTCCCAAATCTTTAGATTTGGGAGTGCGATAATACAAATTATTACATAAAGAAATACATTTTTGGTGTAACTTTTTCACTCCCAAATCTAAAGATTTGGGACTCCAACTCTTAAGTCAACAGCATTGAGGGCTTCACCCTGGGCTATAATATTTCGCACCTTCGGTGCTTAAGTTTGTCTATTTTTTATCAATCTACCCTGAAATTTAAAAAAGATACAAAACACACACATATTTTTTGTGGTTATTTCACGCCCAAATCTAAAGATTTGGGACTCCAATTCCTAATTCAAAAGAAAATTTGTCCCCCATCCATTGGATAAGCCTAGTACAATCAGATAAAAAAATTGGAACTTAGCATGTATTGTATAAGTCCAGATAATATACTCAAATTACAGATATAGTTATAAAGATTATGCTAAGGTGCCATTTCAGAAATATAGGAGTAAAATGAAAACAAAATATTCAACATTATTAATTTTATTATGCGGACTTGCAGCTTGTGAATTTGTATCAATAATTCATGTTTATTTATCAAATCAAGAGTTATTGTTTAATATGAAAAAGCTATCAGAAATTTCTTATTTGATTGTTCCAAATAAGCACATATTTCCTTTATTAGATTCAATAAAAACATGCATATATGGAGGATTGTTTTTTACTCTTACATTAGGGATAGGAATTAGTCTATTAAGTTTATTTTTATTATTAACTTTTAATAAAATTAATACAAAAGATAATTATGAATTTAAATTATTAAAAAAAATCAAACTTTTAAAATCTAATGATTTTACTGTTTCCAAAAAAAAATGTTATATTTTTTTTTTAATAATTTTTTGGGTCTCACTAATTCTTATTACAAATATTAATGGTTTTAATTTTAGTTCATTTTATCTTTTTTTTATTCCTTTATCAATAATAATATCGTTTAAAATTTTTAATAAAAATAAGAATAAAATAATTTTCTTTGACCGCATAAATATTATTCCCTTAGGAATCCTTTTTTTTATAATCTTAATTATAATGCCTGATATTTCTTTTATTAATATTAGAGACTACATTTTATTATCAAATAAACATTTAGAAAAAATAAGTGATTTTTATTACAAATACACACTTTTTCCATCAGAGGCATTTAAACCAATGGAATTGAAATTAATAAATACATATTCTATTAATGATGATTATTCAAAATCACAAAATTATGAGACTATTAAGAAAAGATTAATAAAAAGGCTTGAAAGATTAGATTATTTTTTGATTCAAGATATAAAAAAAAATTTTAATATATCAATTGATGATAATAATTTAATTTTTCATTTTCATGATAAGATAATATTAATAACTGATTACAAAGAATTTTTTAAAGATAATCAAAAAATTCTAAAGAATATTTCAGATATAACTGACAGACATTTTTTTTTAAGATATTTAACCTTTTTATCTTTAGTTTTTGGACTTCCATTATTTACATATTTAATAATATATATTTTTTTATTTTTTTGCTCAGAATTAATTTTTTTGAAATTATTAAAAATAAAATTTTCAATTAAATATCAATTTATTGTTATATCTACTTTAATGGTAATTGTTAGCTTGTTAATAATTTCAATTTTTCCAGATAATGATGAGAAAAATATTACTAAAGACAAAATCAATTCAAATTTAAAGTCTAAAAATATAATTAAAAGAGTTAATGCTCTTAAAAATATTTTAAAAAATAAATATGATATCTCAAATTTTATAGAATATGAAAACCTGTTAAATTCTGATAATACAGCAGAAAAATACTGGTTAGTAAGGTCATTTGGAATCAGCAGTAATTATAAAACATATGAAAATATTTTTAATTTTATTAATGATAAAAGCATAATAGTAAGATGCCAGTCTTTGCATGCTCTTAGTAAAAGAGGATTAAGATCATCGATAAATAAAATAATTCCAATAATTCAAGAGTCAAAAGAATGGTATGTGCAATTATATGCTTACAAAGCACTAAAAAGACTTGGATGGAATCAGTCATTAACTTATAAAAAAAATTTTATAAATAAAAAATAATTTATGGCCTTGATCGTTGTTTGGGCTCAAATTATTCAAAATATTGTTTTTATTAAATAACTAAAATTTTATATATAAGATTATATAAAAATAATAAAATATGACAACTAATTAGAATAAAAATAAAAATTATATAAACAATAATTTTTTTTCTTTATTTTGTTAAATTTATATGCTAAATTTAATCAATTTTTAATAATAATACAAATGATTAAAAAAATTGAGATTATTTAAATAGTGTATTAATTTTGCTGTTTGCAAAAATTGTTTTGACACTAATTATAAACTAAGGAAATATATGGAAAGGCTTCAACAAACTATTGCAAAAGAAATTAGTTTTTCAGGTATTGGCCTTCATTCTGGAAAAGAGGTTAATCTTAAATTAAAGCCTGCAAGAGAAAATCATGGTATAAAATTTGTTAGAACCGATCTTCAAAATAGTCCTGCAATATCAGCAATTTTTCAAAGAGTTGTTGATACAAGCCTTGCAACAGTTCTTGGTAATGATGGAGCTATTGTATCAACAATTGAACATTTAATGGCTAGTTTAGCAGGACTTGGTATTGATAATATTATTGTTGAAATGGATTCTTATGAAGTTCCAATAATGGACGGCAGTGCTGCTGAATTTACTTCGTTTATTAACAAAGCGGGAATAGAAAAACAAAATGAACCAAAATATTTTTTTGTAGTAAAAAAAGAAATTAAAATAAGTGAAGATGGAAAATCTGTGCATATTGAACCTGCAAGTGAGCTTAGAATAACCTGTACAATTGATTTTAATCATCCATTGCTAAAAAAGCAGACTTTTTCCATTGAGATAAATAAAGATACATTTGAAAAAGAAATATCTAGAGCCAGAACTTTCGGTTTTATTCAAGAGATTGATTATTTAAAGCGTTATGGTCTTGCTAAGGGAGGTTCACTTGACAATGCTATTGTAATTGATAAAGAAACTATTTTAAATGAAGGTGGTTTAAGATATGAAAATGAATTTGTAAGGCATAAAATTCTTGACTGCATTGGAGATTTTTCATTATTAGGAATGCCTATTATTGGACATATAAATATTTTTAAATCAGGACATGCATTTCATCACGCATTTCTAAAAGAATTTTTTGAAAAAAAATCTCATTGGGAAACTAAAACTATGCCTGAATAAACCGGAGGTTATTTTTGATAAAAAATCAATTAAATATTTTTTTATTTATTTTTTTTATATTAATTATAAATTTTTTAACATCAAATTCCATTGCAAATGAACAAGATATCAAAAAGATCAAAATATCAATAGATAACAATCGTGATAATCTTATTGTATTTTTTGAGCTTAAAGGCTGTTTTACTGATGAAATTGATAAGGCAATAAGAAGCGGTGTAGCGACATCTTTTTCTGTAGTTTCATATTTGTATCAGGTAAGAAGATTTTGGCCGGATAAATTTATTTCAGAAATAAATATTAAACATACAATAAAATACGATAATTTAAAAAAAGAATATACAGTAAAACGATCATGGAATAAAAATGATCCATTTATAACCCAATCTTATCCAGAGGCTCAAAAGTTAATTGCAAAAATAGATAATATTAAATTTATTGGACTTGATAAATTAAAAAAAGATTATAGATATCAAATAAGAGCTAAAGCTAAATTATGTGATGTAAATCTCCCTTTTTACCATTATTTTCTTTTTTATAGAACAACATGGGAATTTGAGACCGATTGGAACACCTTAGACTTTATATATTAATACAATGCCATATATATTACTTATATCAGGTTTTATTTTATTAATAAAAGGTGCGGATATACTTGTAGAAGGGTCAGGTTCAATTGCAAAAAGATTAAATGTATCTGATATTGCAATTGGTTTGACTGTTGTTGCCTTTGGTACTTCAACGCCTGAACTTTTTGTTAATATAATTGCCAGTAAGAATGGAAATACAGATATTGCAATTGGAAATATTGTAGGCAGTAATATTGCTAATGTATTTCTTATTCTTGGAGTTTCTTCTATTATTTGTCCCCTTTTTGTAAAAAAGGGAACAGGTATTGTTTTTAAAGGCATACCTTTTAGCTTATTATCTGTTTTAGTTTTAGGGATTTTAGCAAACGATAAGCTGTTAGATTCTGGTTATTATTCTGATATTTCTAGATCAGATGGTTTAATTTTTTTATGCTTTTTTACAATATTTATGTACTATGCCTTTTCAATTGCAAAAAGAGTGGATAATTTTATTGATGTTCCAAAAACAACCCAAAAAAGTATTATTAAATCAATTCTGTTTATTATAGCAGGTATGGCTTCACTTACATGGGGCGGCAGTCTAATTGTTAAATACTCATTAATAATTTCAAAACAATTTGGAATCAGTGAAGCTGTTACAGGATTGACTATTATAGCCATTGGAACGTCTCTTCCTGAGCTTGCAACCTCTGCTGTTGCTGCTTATAAAAAAAATGTTGAACTTGCAGTAGGTAATGTTGTAGGCTCCAATATTTTCAATATTTTTATGGTGCTTGGAATTAGTTCTACAATTAATCCCCTGCCATTTAACACATCTAATAATTTTGATATAATCGTAATGATTATAGCAAATATCTTATTATTTTCATTCATGTTTACTGGAGAAAAAAGATCTCTTGACAGATGGGAAGGTATTATTTGTGTTATTCTTTACATTTTATATATTGGTTATTTAATTAATTAGTATATTTCAATTAATTAAAGACAAAAGGAGAAAAAATGAAAAATTTGAAAACTATTGCAGTATGAAGTTTTTAGTTTGGCACAGATAGTACAAAACAATAACTAGAATAAAAGGATAAAATTCGGTTTATACAAATATCAGATATCTGACAATAAACTATATTGACGTAAGGAGAGGGAAATATATCAAAAATTATGAGAAAAAATATTCCCAAGTTTATGAACGAAGAAGAAGAAAGAGAATTTTGGTCAAATAATGACTCAACCGAATACATTAATTGGGAATCTGCTGAAAAAATCGTTTTATATAACTTAAAGCCTTCAACAAAAAAAATTTCATTTCGACTACCTGAAATTATGATTGAAGATTTAAAGTTTTTAGCAAATAAACGCGATATTCCTTATCAATCCTTTAATGAAAATTTTTTTAGCAGAGCGTATATCCCAAGAATTAAACATAAGCTTCTAATTATGGTCTAATAACTTTTTCAAATTATTTGATATTTGACAAATAACTTCAACGAATTTTGTAAAAGGATGTAACACAATTTAACAAGGGGTGTTTCCCATCTTTTTACATAAATTCATTTTTTTATGGAGAGTTAGAAATTTTTATTCTGACGTCCTGTCACAATATATAAATTTATTTGCAATATTGTTCAAATTCACCTCCATATTTTAGCATAGCTGGAAAAAGACAAAGAATAATAACATCACCTAATGGTCCATTTGTAATCATTAAACAAATAAATAAAATTCCTGAAAGCATAGATTGTTCATATACCATTAATGAATCATATGAATAAGGAAACAACAAAATAAAAAAGATAAGGTCAGCAATCACTATAAATGTGATTCCCTTAACAGCCCATTTTCTCAAATTCCATATACCAATTCCTAAAACAATAAAAGGAACCATAGTAATAATATATTTATATCCGAATATTGTTAAAATTTTTTCGTCAAGATTTGGATCTAAAGATATCCAGATAACTCCTTTTAATATGCAAATCCAACCAATTGCAAAAATTTGCCATGGAAAATCATTTGATAACTTCCATTCGGGTAAAATTTTAATTTGATGTTTTTTTTCTGACATGAAAGCCTCCAATAGTAAAAATATTATAGTCCAATTTTGTTTTTTCGAATGTTGTGTGGACAAACACAGACTTACACTGGCGTATCCAATGGGGGGGGGCCAATATTTTGAATTAAAAATTGGAGTCCCAAATCTTTAGATTTGGGCGTGAACTAATAACAAGAAAATATGAATTTATATATTAATTTGTATTATGCACGCGCAAATCTAAAGATTTGGGACTCCAATTCATTAATTCAACATCATTGCCCTCCCCTATTCATTGTATACGCCCGACTTACACTTCACATGATTGGAAAAAACTACGTTGGATTATAATATTTTAAATAATAGAAAAATAATGTTTATAAAATTCTAATATCCGGGTATTGTCTGAAATTCTGATCGTAATCCATTCCATAACCAACTACAAAAAAATTTTCTATTGAAAAACCAATATATTTAATATTAATATCAACTATTCTTTGTGATGGTTTATTCAATAAAGAGCAGATCTCAATAGTTTTTGGATTTCGCATTTTAAGTAATTCAATAATTTTTTTTACTGTTATACCTGTATCAATTATATCTTCAATTATAATGACATGGCGGCCAGATATTTGCTCTTCTAAATCTTTAGATATTTTAACATCTCCAGTTGTTTCTGTTCCTTGATAGCTTGTAACCTGCATGAAATCAATATATACATCTTCTTTAATATTTCTTATTAAATCAGATGCAAACACGAATGCACCTTTAAGAATAACAGCCATAAAAATGCTTTTATCCTTATAATCCTCTGTAATTTCTTTACCAAGTTCTTTTATTCTTTTTTGTATCTGATAGTTAGAAAAAAGAATTTTAGATTTTGTTTGTATCATTGAATAATATATTTATGAGGGGGGACAAATTGTCCACTGCGTCCACTCTCAAATAAAAAAAATCATATCATCAGCTTTTCTTTAATACATTTAACAATTTCATTATAACTAACATTTTGATTGATACCCGGACATGAATTCCCCATTATTTTCCAGTTATTTTCATCTTTTAAAACACTTTCAATATATGGCCATTTTTTACACATTTTTGGTTTAACAGGATGAATAGCGCATAATTTATTCCAAAAAATGCAATATCCATTTTCACCTTGAGTAATTAGATATTGACTTCCAGACTTTTGACAATATTTACTTAAAAAGTCATCGGGATTTTCATTGATATAAGAGGCAATTTTTTTTACATCATTTTCATCAATGAATGTTCCACCATATCCTTTACAACATTGGCCGCATTTTTTACATTCGAAAATTTTCATTTTAAATTAAATTCATGAAAATGAATATCGTCTTTCCATAGCTCTTTTTAAAGTAAGTTGATCTATAAATTTTAGATCTCCGCCAATAGGAACCCCAGAAGCAATTCTTGTTATTGTAATATTATTTTTTTGTTGAAGCTCTTGAAAAATATATGAAGCAGTAGCTTCGCCTTCAACACTTGTTGAAGTTGCAACAATAACTTCTGAAATACCTGACTTATTAATCCTTGCAAACAGTTCATTCATTTTAATTTCATCAGGACCAATACCATTCATTGGAGACAAAACTCCATGCAAAACGTGATATAACCCACTATATGCATTTGATTTTTCGATAGAAATCATATCATCAGTTTGTTCAACAACACATAACTGATTGGAATTTCTTTTAGAATCCTGACATATATTACATAATTCTTGATCTGTAAGACCAAAACATCCGGGACAAAATCTAACCTTTTCTTTAACAATTTGAATACTGGCAGCAAGGTCAAAAGCCTCTTTTTTTGAGGCTTTTAGTATATGCATAGAAAGCCTTGTAGCTGTTTTTTCACCAATGCCCGGAAGTTTTGATAAATTTTTGATAAGTGTCAATAAAGACTGGGGATAATGGCTCATTACATTAGTCCTGGAATATTTAAACCACCTGTTATTTTACCCATTTCTTCTGTTACCATTTCCTGAGATCTATTTAAAGCATCATTAACAGCAGCTACTAAAAGGTCTTGAAGAAGCTCTATTTGATCTGGATCAATTTGAACTTCTTCAGGCTCTATTGGCTCAGAATTGACAATTACTTTTTCTACAAGTTCTTTAATAACATCTTGTTCAATTTCAATAGATTCAATTTGATGTTTGCCTGTTGCCTTAACTCTTACCATACCTCCGCCAGCAGAGCCTTCAACACTTCTATTTGATAACTCATCTTGCAGCTTCATCATTTTATTTTGAAGTTTTTGAGCCTGCTTCATCATATTGGCCATGCCTTTCATATGCAAAACCTCCTAAATTTTATAATTTTTTATCTAAAAACTATTATAATCCAACTTTGCTTTTTTCAATTATCTTAAGGGCTCGCACAAAAATAACTTCACATTTTTAAGCGGCACTACAGATTTAGTCATAAAGATTTTGGCAAGGCGCCAGATCAAAATTATCCGCAGGCTTACAATAGTAGGTTGAGGACGAATTTTTATCTGGGAACGTAGTCCAAAATCTTTATGACTAAATCTGTATAACATATCTATCTGCGTTGCTCGTCGGTCAAATAGACCACTATTCTCCCTCCTCGCGCCTTGATATATATGTTATATTACCACTTAAAAATGTAAATTTATTTTTGTGCGAACCCTAAGTGTATGCCTGAGATTGTCCTTGTCAGTACGAAAAATCAAAGTTGAACCATAACATAATAATATAACAATAAATTTTTTCAATATATCATGTACTAACAACACTAATATCAACTATTTCACCATTAAACATTTTACATATATCTTTTATTTTTTCATGATTGCTTAGTTCATATTTTATATTATTTTCTTTTTTCATTTCAATTTTTCTTTTCTCAACATTTGAAACATCATTTTTATCTTTTTCAATCTTTATGCTCATTTGCTTTTTAAAAAATTCGGAAAAAGCTTTTTCAAGAATATCTTTTTTATTTGAAAGCATTTGAACACCAAAAGAATCATTTGCTGTCTTTAAAATAACTTCATCATTTGAAAAAACAAATTTTACTGATTTTAATATTCCAATAATTGAAGGAGATTTAATAGTAAATATTGATAATATTTTGTTTATTGTCTGATCGTAACTGTCTTCTAAACTATGCTCAGCAAATTTTTCAACATTAATTGTTTTCTTATCTTCTATACTATTGTTTTTTTCAAAAGTTTCTGAATGTTTTATATTTTTATTGACATTTTTTGAATTTTCATCATCAAAATTTTTTGTTTCTTGTATTGTATTTATTAATTGTTTGTTTTGTTTTGTTGATATTTCATCTTTTTGCTGATTTATAACTATAGTAGTTTCAGGATTATTAATAATTTCATTTGTCAAATGATCAATTTTTTCAATTAATTCATCAATTGTGAAAGCTGGTTTAATTGATGCAATTTTTACAAAAGCCATTTCTAAAGCTATCTTTGGCATATTAGAATAATAAACTGCTGTTTCTTGTTTAAATAAAATATCAATAATCTGATTTATAAAAACAAAAGAGATATTTTCAATTTGTTTTTTCATCAGCTCTATTTCATATTCAGGCAGATTGATAAGTTTATCAATATTTTTAGCTGATTTGACTAAAAGTAAATTTCTAAAATGCTCAATAATATCTTTTAAAATATTTTTAATTTCATTTCCATTATCATATAAAGTGTCTAAAATATTGATTGCATCTGAAACAGAGCCTTTAATTAAAGCATATGAAAGCTCGAATATATATTGTCTGTCTATTGCACCTATAATTTCTAATATTTGTTTTTGATTTATTGATTTATCACAAGAAACTAAGACCTGATCAAGAAGGCTTAGAGCATCACGCATACTTCCGCCGCCTTCTCTGGCTAAAGTAAATAGACTTTCATAATCAACATCAATTTTTTCTTTTTTACATAATTTAGAAAGATGATCTGTTATTGATTTAAGGTTTATTCTTTTTAAATCATGCCTCTGGCATCTTGAAAGAATTGTAATAGGAATTTTATGCGGTTCAGTAGTTGCAAATAAGAAAATAATATGAGGAGGGGGTTCTTCAAGTGTTTTCAAAAGAGCGTTAAATGCAGCTGGAGTTAACATATGAACTTCATCAATAATATAAATTTTATATCTACTATAAGCAGGCATATATTTAACATTTTCACGTAATTCTCTGATTTGTTCAACACCATTATTAGAGGCTCCATCAATTTCTAAAACATCAATTCCAGTTCCTTGTGAGATTTCTTTACATGATTTACATTTATTACAAGGTATTGCCGCTGGTCCCTTAATACAGTTTAATGCTTTCGCCAGAATTCTGGCAACTGTAGTTTTTCCAGTACCTCTGGGTCCGGCAAACAATATTGCGTGAGCCACACGTCCAGATGAAATTGCATTTATCAATGTTTGAGTAACATGGGATTGTTCTACAACTTCATCGAATGTCGCAGGGCGGTATTTTCTTGCAAGAACAAGATATGACATAATTTAATTACAATCGAAAGGTGGCGGAGAGAGAGGGATTCGAACCCTCGGTGCCGCTTTTGGCAGCACACACGATTTCCAGTCGTGCTCCTTCAGCCAGCTCGGACATCTCTCCACTTATTTATATAATATTCAATGAATTGTTATAACAACAATTCATGAAAGTTAGATTTTTTTAAAAAATTAATAATAGCCAGATTATAATAATGAAAAAAAATGATATTTTAAAAGCGGAGAGGGTGGGATTCGAACCCACGATCCTGTTTTAAGCAGGATACCGCTTTTCGAGAGCGGGGCCATCAGCCACTCGGCAACCTCTCCTGTTATCTTATAAGCCTGATTTGATAGGCTATTTATAACTTAACTATTAATTTGTCAATCTTTTTAAATACATTCATTAAAAATTATTTCAAGATTTATATGCACTATAATCATATTTAAAATATGTGCAAGTTTCTTTATAGTTATCAATATAATAGTTTAATGAACTTTTATTTTGAACTTTTATTAAAAAAAATATTGATACCTTATATAGTTCATTACCATGTCCAAACCAGCTCAAGTGTATTTAACAATGCAGCATCATCATAATCCTTACCCCACAAATCTTCAATAGCTTCTCCAGGTATAAAAACAGAAAACACATTTCCAATTTTAAAATGATTATTAAAACTATGTGTTATACTAACATCAAATTCAGTTCCAACATCTTTGCTGATTTGCCTTATAGTACCATTTTCTCTAAAATAAAAGTCTTCAATTGCACCAACATTTTCATACGTAAAATATTGAAATTGAATTTTATATGAATTATTACCACTTTTTCCTTTAAATCCAGCACCAAAAATTATTGCACCTGGGCTGTCTCCAGATGATGAATTGCCAATCCCCCCATAACCTATAGTTGGAGAAATATTATCCTTTTTGTTATTATTCATAACATTTGGCAAATATGCAAAATTATTACTATAAACAGTAGTCCCTAAAACTGGAACTATTCTATATATTAATGCGTTTTCAATACCGAATGTTGGAGTAAATCTGGCAATATTTGTAACACTGTTAAAAGCATTAATATCTCTGTCATTTCCATCATCATCACCTTGCATAAAACTAATTCCAAAATATGGATTAAAAAATGGATTAAAATTTAATTCCATAGATGCATAACAGGCCATAGCTGAAATGTCATACTCTCCATCAGGAGACAAATTATCTGTATTTCCAAAAGCATATGCAATCTCAAATCTTGGAGTTACTGCCAAATCTTTACCGAGATTCATTGAGCCATATGCTTCAAAACCAAGGTAATTTACTTTAGCATCTTTTCTTCCATCTTTTTCATCGTTGTCACTAAATACATAAAATGGACTTAAAGTGAAACCACCTGTTTTATAAAAACCTTTTAGAGTATAGACCCTCCAGTCAAGGATATCTGCATTAACTTTATTATTATTATCAACACCATCATTACCATCCTGGACAATTATATATAATGCTTCCCATGAAAATTTTGGGCAAGGCTTTCCTGATAAACCTATGTAAGGATGATCATCACCATGGACAATTCCTCCTGAATTGATGTCAACAAACTTAACATTCCATCCTGTTTCCAGCTTCATTGATCCAAAATCATAAGATAAAGATAATCTTTCTATTCCAAAATTTTGTTCTTCTGTATTATTAACAGTTCTATCAACATAATTCTTATTTAAAGTAAAATCAGCTTCAAGTATTACAAGAAAATCCCAATTGTCACCTTTACCACTCCAACCTATTCTTGCTTCATTTCTTATGTTGTGATCACTCATAGCTCCATTTTCATCTTTTATAAAGTCTAAGCCTGTTGCTTTGCTATTAAGATCACAGCTTTTCATAAAAGTTGGAAATGTTCTGAGTTGACCAAAAAAATTAATATCAACATCATTGCTCTTTGTCCCCATCATTCCCATTTTACCAAATGATATTGCAGGTAATGCCAAAAATACTAATAATTGTAGAAATAACAATCTCTTAATTTTCATCGTTTTTATCCTTTCTTCATAAAATGTTTTTTTAAATATTCAAATAATCAATATATCTATAAAAATTTTCTGCTGATGATTAAAATATCATTCAATACTCTAAATAAAGATAAACTATTTTACTGGACTTACAGGGTTATAGTTTTATATGGCTTTTTTTAAAAGAGAAAACATTATTTTTATTTAATATGTAGATAAGTATATATTTAAATTAATAAATAATATCCTAAGAAACTGTTCTTTATTATATTTATTTATAAACTTCCATGAATTGTTATCACAACAAAGGATGAAAGTGTTATAGTTTGTTAGATCCAGGCTGGAGTCCCAAATCTTTAGATTTGGGCGTCAAAAAAAGAACAACGATTTGAAAAAATTACTGACGCCCAAATCTAAAGATTTGGGACTCCAGACTACAAATTTATTTTTCAGAGGCATAATCATTAGCTTCAGAACATATTGAATTTATGTCTAAATTGTATACTTTCATATAAATATATTATAATAATAAAAATTGTTCCTTAATATTCCCTTTATTAAGGTAAAGAAAATGATCATGATTTCACTGAAAACATTTTATATTATTATGGAGGTGATCTTGATTTGATAAAAGTATTAGAAAAAATTCTCACTTGAAATATATACCCAAAAAATATCTTATGTTCATATCAGAAAATATTATAATCATATAATATTATAACGTTTACAAGTATTTCAGTTTTAAAAAAAAATTAGAATTACAATTGTTAATTAATATTTAATCTGTTTGTTATAATGTTAATTAAAAGACTATGCAAGAATAAAATTCTGTTACATAATATAAATATTGCAACTTTAATAATTTGTATCCTCTGCATATTTCATGATTGAAAAAAAAGTATCTATTTATTTAGGATGAAATCATTTGTCAGTATGTATATTTTTTTTTGTATAAATAAATAGGTAGTTTCCTTTCGACGACGGCTTTCACTCATGTAGTTTGGTGCTTTTGCACCAGACAAAACCTCAATATTTCTGATTCTAAAAGATTCTGTGGTAGAGCAGTGATTCTATTCTAAGACATAAATTCCTAAAATAGGTATAGAAGTTTTGTGTTTTTTTATTTATTGAAAATATTGTAAAAATAATCTTAAATATTAAATTGATTATCCTTAATAAGTCAATAGCATTGAGAGCAATGCCCTGGGTTAAATATTTAGTAGATATTAAGCCCTGAAAGGGCGTAACATAAAAAATTCAAGTATACATTTATAAAACATGCCTTTGGAAAGAAATAAGGTATTTCAGTTTTCTGAGGTGCTGAATATAATGATTCGCTTTTGACAACATTTAAATTTTTTGGGCAACAATCGAAAATATTTCAAGGGCACTATATGTTATTGGCCAGCTATTAGTTGATTTATGAAAAAACATTAGCTTTTGTTTAAAAGCATTCTTGCAATTTTTGCTGTTCTCTGTGAAGCTCCAGGGCCTCCTAATATATTTCTAATATGTTTAAGGCCTTTTATAATTTTATTATAAAGTTTTTTATTGTCTAATATTTTAATAGTTTCAAGTGCGATATTATCAGGTGTTACTTCATTTTGTATTAACTCTGGAACTAATCTTCTTCCAGCTACAAGATTTGCAAGTCCAATATTTTCGACATTTATTAATAATTTTCCAATATAATAACTTGTAGGTGAGATTTTATAAATAATCACCATTGGTTTTTCAGCAAGAGCAGTTTCAAGGGTAGCTGTTCCTGAGGCTACAATAACCATTTTACTTTGTTGTAAAACTAATTTTGAATTATTTTCAATTAAAACAATATTTGGATTGTTTTTAAATGATATATAATTTAAAATATTTTTTATTTGATCCTTAGTTATAGATGGGGCAACTGGTAACAAAAATTTTAAATTTTCATTTGTAAAATGTCCGGAAATAATATCAGCAGCTTCAGCCATTACTGGTAAAAGTCTTGTTACTTCTCCTTCTCGACTTCCTGGAAGAAGGCCGATTATTAATTCATTTGATTGGGGTTGATATTTTGGAAATATTGGATGATCTAATAAAGGATTTCCTACAAAAGTAACATTAACATTATGTTTTTGGTAAAAACGAGCTTCAAATGGTAAAATAACAGCCATATGATCAACAAGTTTTTTTATTTTTTTTACTCTTTTTGATCTCCATGCCCATATTTGGGGGCTGACATAATATAAAATAGGAGTGTTTATTTTTTTAGCTGTTTTTGCAAGATGTAAATTAAACTCAGGAAAATCTATTAAAATAAGTAAATCAGGTCGAAAATCTTTTAAAAGCATTTTTGCTGTTTTCATACCTTTGAGAATGCCGCGAGTTTTTGAAAAGACCTCTGTTATGCCGACAACTGATAAAGTTTTTGCATCAATAATAACTTTAACACCTGCATTTTTAAGTTCATCACCGCCAATTCCAAAAAAAATTATATCTTTATTTATATTCATTGCATTAACAAGTCTGGCACCATGAATATCTCCAGATGTTTCACCTGCAACAATCATTACTGATTTATATTTTTTTTTCATTCCTGATTTAACCTTGTTTTCATCTGTTGAATAATATCTAATGCGGTTTTTAATGCATCACGACCCTCCTGGCCACTTACTTCTGGTTTAAGCCTGTTTTGAATAGTATTGATAAAGGATTGGATCTCAGCATTAAGCGCATCACCTGCTTCTAATTGAATCTTTTTAATATCCATACCTGGTATTATTTCATTTATTGATTCTTTTGTATCATCTTTTCTAACATAAGTTATTTCTTTTTTTACAAAATCAACAGATACATATGTATCTTTTTGAAATATTCGAATTTTACGCTCATCTTTCATAGATATCCTGCTTGCAGTTACATTTGCAATACAACCAGTATCAAATTCAATTCTAGCATTAGCAATATCAACATCTGAACATATAACAGGCACTCCAGCAGCGTGAATGCTTTTAATTTCTGATCTCACAAAACTTTGAATTAAATCAATATCATGTATCATTAAATCGAGTACTACGCTTACATCAATGCCACGTCCCTTGTATGTGCTAATTCTATGGGACTCTATAAACATTGGCTTATCAATAATATCTCTTAAAGTTACAAGTGCAGGATTAAATCGTTCTAAATGACCAACTTGAATAATTAAATTTCTTTTATTTGCAATTTCTATTAGTTCATCAGCTTCCTCGATAGTAGTAGTCATAGGCTTTTCAATTAAAACATCAGCACCATACTCTAAAAAATCTTTAGCTACCTGATAATGCATATTTGTCGGAACAACAATACTTGCAGCATTTACCTTTCCTAAAAGCTCCTTATAATCAGTATATGCTACTGTATTAAATTTTGTTGCAATATTTTCTGCATTGTTTTTATCAATGTCAACAACTCCAACAAGCTCAACATTTTCATGTTTTGCAAATTTTTCAACATGAAATTTTCCAAGATATCCTACACCAATTACTGCTATTTTTGATTTTCTCATCATTTATATCCTACATAATTAAATTGTTATTCAATTTCCAA
>Ga0272440_1001058_pt1 | contig 22898 bp, 10 predicted proteins | sample SSMMMBAug17_FD_192440 | JGI IMG/M metagenome (GOLD analysis project Ga0272440, IMG submission 192440) | Marine sediment archaeal communities from Little Sippewissett salt marsh, Falmouth, MA, United States - SSM-MMB-Aug17 | ecosystem: Environmental > Aquatic > Marine > Wetlands > Sediment ...
GCGAACGGGATAGTTAAAAAAATATCAAAAGGAAACAGGTTGCACAGATCAAATTGTGAGGGAATTGTATTGAACCAATCATAAGTTTTCGGGTAGAAAGAAGTATTCTCAAATGCGTCTAAAGAGAATAATCGTTCAATTTTTTTTTGACGATTATTTTACTCGATGTTTAAGTTTTTTCCAGATAAGCTACCGCCGCTCGTTCCGGCGCTATTTTGTATAAAAACTTGAATATCAAGTTTTATAGACCTACTCGGCGAATACTTCTTTATACCCAAAAATTTATGATCGCTTACTTATCAGGAATTAAAACAATTCTTGATCAATCCACATCGAAGTCTAACTAACTTGTTAGTTAGGTTGACAAAGCTGGAAGTTTGGTGTAAATTAAAAGTTCGTTTGTTAAATGATATATTGTTTAAAAGTTTTGTATTATCAATCTTTTTTTTAACATCAAAAGAGGGCGCATTAACGTTTTTTTTATTTAGGAACTTTCGAAAAATAAGTTCCCTCTTTTAATGTTCGTATTGAGTTTACGTACAGTAGAAACGTAGCGTGCTACGCCACTTCACGATCTTATGTGTAATTATGATTCGAAAAAAATTGGTATATATTTTTTAAGAATTCCTTAGTGTTGGGGTGTTGGGCTCTATCCACCTTTAGCCTAATAGCGATTTTATCATTTTTATATAGGTTTCTGATTTTTTAGGAACGTGGTCTACCAATCATCATAAGATGCAAACATCTAAATTTTGAATAATTAAAAAGGTTAACAAATTAAATTCATAAGGACTTACATGAAATATAAAATATCAGGCCATGAAAAATTTACATTTCGTTATTCATGGTTCCCCAAAGTTTACAGGGCGTTAAAGGATAATCCCAAAATTTTTTCTAACGAAGATGAAGCAATGGTCGAAATAGGTGTTGGAAAAAATATGGTTCGTTCAATTCGTTTTTGGTCAATTGCAGCAAATATTATCCAACAGCTTAATAATCAATATGTTATTACTGAATTTGGTGATGCCATTTTCTCTGAAAATGGCTTTGATCCATATTTAGAGGATATCAGGACATTATGGCTAATACATTGGAATCTATCAAATTCAACCCCACCGCTATTTGCCTGGAATTACCTGTTAAACCAATGGTATGAATCTGAAATAGCTGTTTCTGAAATTTTGCTTTCAATTAATGATGAAGATAATTCCTTTACAAAAATTTCTGAAAGATCATTAAAGGATCATTTGGATATATTTTTTCGATCTTACGTACCAACTCGAGGTTTTAAAGGACCAATCAAAGAGGATAACTTAGATAGTCCCCTTGTTGAATTAGAATTCATTCAAAAAATTGGGGATCAAGAATCCAAAACTGAAAGAGGTAAAAGTGAGCCCATATATCGGTTTAGACGAGAGGATAAACCTGAAATAAACTCAGGTTTGTTTATTTTTTGCATATATCAATTCTTTGAGTACAGACACTCAAAAGAATCAACACTTTCATTTCGTGATATTTCTATTGGCAATGGCAGTCCTGGGCAGATATTTAAGCTCTCTGAAAATAATTTGAGGAACCGATTAGAACATATTGAACGTCAAAGTAAAGGACTGCTGATTTATAAGGAAGCATCAAGTATTCAACAATTACAGAAAAAATCACATATCAATTTCAACGAATTACTTGAATTCATTTATCAATAAACTTGGAGCGTATCATCGTGTCAACAACAAAAATATCTGATCTTTTTGAACTAAATATACATTTTCTAAGATCAACGCATTTGGAAAAAGATATTGATCGACCTGAATCCATCAAAGAATTTATGATAACTGATTTTATGCTAAATTGCATGGAACGAATCACAGAGGGTTTAAGAAAAAAATCTACTCATAGAGCATGGCGACTGACAGGTGATTATGGATCTGGGAAATCAACCTTTGCTCTGTTTTTAGCGCATTGGTTTTCAGGATCTGGGAATCAATTTCAGCCATCAGTCAGAAACGCTCTACATAAAAGAAAAATATTTCATAAAGCGCCCAATTACATAACTGTCCTTGTTACCGGATCTCGCGCGCCATTAGGTCTTTCAATATTAAAATCATTATATCACAGTTTAAAGCAGATCAATAAACCAATAAATTTAAATCAAATTAAAAAGTTATTAAAAACTGATGATTTTATTCCTGATGAACACATTATTCAAGTTCTTAATGATGTAAACACACAAATTATTAAGTCAAAACTTGGAAATGGTTTGTTACTCATTATTGATGAACTGGGTAAATTTTTAGAATTTTCAATTTTAAATCCAGATCAACAAGACATATTTCTGTTACAGCAGCTTGCTGATAATGCCACACGCAGTTTTCATAAGCCTTTTTTTCTTATTGCTTTGCTTCATCAGGGTTTAAATGCTTATGCTGATCAATTTTCACAATCATCGCAGCGTGAATTAGAAAAAGTTGCGGGTCGATTTGAAGAAGTAATTTTTAACCAGCCGATCGAACAAAATATACATTTGATTTCTTCTGCACTCAATACTTGTACAAAAAAAATATCTCAAAAAGAATTGAATTCAATCCAATTTTTGATGAAAGAAACGATTAATATCGGTTGGTTTGGGAACGCACCCGCAAAAAACTTATTAATGGATTGCTCTAAAAAACTTTATCCTATTCATCCAACTGTTTTACCGGTTATTGTCCGAATCTTTCATCGATTTGGTCAGAATGAACGATCACTATTTAGTTTTCTGCTTTCAAATGAACCTTTTGGATTGCAGCAATTTGCTGAAAATCAATTATTGGAACATTGCAAAAAGTATCGATTAAGTGATCTGTATGATTATGTCAAATTTAATTTTGGATATCGATTGAACGTTGGAACCTATCGCACGAACTGGAACCACATACAATCCATGATCGATAGTTATAATGGAAACAATGCACTTGAACTTGATATTTTAAAAACTGTTGGCATCCTAAATCTTATCAATCAGAACGATCTAATTGCCACTGAACAATCTATCATCCTTTCTTTGTCAGATTCAACATTTACATCTGAAAAAATCAAACAGAGTATTAATACCTTGCATAATAAAAAGCGCATTCTGTACTACAGAGGCGTCTCAGGGGGATATTGTTTATGGCCTCACACAAGCGTTGATCTTGATGAAGCTTATGAAAAAGCTGAAAGGTCTACTGCTTTTCCAAAAAGTGTTTCAAAATTGGTCAAAAATTATATTGATTCAACTCCTATTGTTGCCCGGAGACATTATATAACAACTGGAAATTTAAGATATTTTACTGTGACTTATTGCCCTTTATCGGATGTTTCTTCAATAAATCATTTGATTGAAAAACATTCTCATTCTGATGGCAGCATTATTGTCATTCTTTATGAAACCAAAGAAGACTATAAAAAAGTATTGGAATTGACACTCAATTCCAAATTTAAGAATATTCCAAATGTATTAATAGCAGTTCCAAAGCCGCTTAATTATATCAATAAAACATTATATGAATTGCAAAAATGGGAATGGATATCAAAAAATACACCCGAACTGAGTGTTGACCAATTTGCAGTAAAAGAAGTGTCCCAAAGAATAGATTTTTATCAGTCCGCTTTTGCCAATCAGATTCATACATTAGTTGGCCTTAGAAAATTTATTGGGAAGTTTGCTTTGGAATTATATCAAACAGGTAAAAAACTAACACTTGCTTCAGGTCGTGATTTTTTGTCGTTTCTGTCAGGGATATGTGATGATCGTTTTTCAAAAGCACCCATCATAAAAAACGAACTTATTAATCGACAATTGCTAAGTTCAGCTGCTGCTGCGGCACGAATGCGACTGATTGAAAGAATTTTGGAATACTCAGATAAACCCTTTTTAGGTATGAATCCTGATAAAAAGCCACCTGAAATGTCCATTTATCTTTCAGTGTTAAAGAAATCTAATTTGCACTGTTTTGACAAAAATATCGGATATTTAAGACTGCCTCAAAAAGATAAAGATATTTGTAATATTCTACCAATTTTTAACTGTATAAAAAAATTAATTCACAAAAGACCTGGAAAAAAAGTATCAATCTTGCAAATTTATTCTAAATTGTCTCTGCCTCCATATGGTGTGAGAGAAGGACTTATCCCGCTTTTTATAGCTGTTTTTAAAGTTATATATGAACATGAAGTTGCTTTTTATGAAAATGGATCGTTTTTAAGGATTGTTGCCGGGGAAGAATTTCTTCGATTAACAAAAATTCCAAAATCTTTTGAAATACAGTATTGTAAAATAGAAGGTGTTCGTACCGATATTTTTAATAAAATGATTTTGGCGCTTAATTTAAAACGTTCAACTAATCAAAATGCTGAGCTATTAGATGTTGTTCAACCTTTATGTATTTTCGTAGCTGATCTTCCTAACTATGTAAAAACAACAAAAAAATTGTCTCAAATTACGATTAATGTTAGAGATCACATTTTATCTGCTGAAGAACCGATTAAGTTGCTTTTTGATGATTTGCCTGTTGCATGTAATTTTGAACCTTTTGAAGCTGATAATAATATTGATGAAAAGAAAACCCAACAATTTGTAAACATATTAAAGAAGTCTCTTACTGAATTGAAACAGGCATATCCTGAACTCATTGAACGATTAAAAAAGCAAATACAACAAGTGTTCAACAATTCAGATCAATTCCTTACTTTTAAAAAACAACTCTCTCAACGTGCAGAAAAAATAGCAATCACCATAACTGAACCAAAGCAAAAGGCCTTTTGCCTAAGAATTATGGATGACATGTTGCCAGAAAACGAATGGATAGAATCTATTGGCAGCTTTATAGCCTCTAAACCTCCTGAAAATTGGAATGCTTTGGATGAGGATATTTTTAAGCAAAAATTAATCGAAAGGGTTTCTCAATTTTTTAGAGTTGAAACGACTATTTTTTCAAAAGATAACACTATTGATAAAAATAGTATTGGCATGAGATTTGCTCTTACACTTTCTGATGGTAATGAGCAAGAAAATGTGTTTTATATAAATCAGGCAGAGGAAAAAGAAGTGGAGATACTTCAAAAAAAAATAGAAACAATGATTAAGGAACATCAAAACATTGCACTTGCAGCAGCGTTTCGTGCGCTTTGGAATGTTAATAATAAATAATGAGTAAATTTCGTCATATTTTAAATTTATCAGGTGGAAAAGATAGTACCGCACTTGCATTATACATGCGAGATAAAATTCCCAATATGGAATATATATTTTGTGATACAGGTGAAGAATTAGATGAAACATATGAATATTTGTATCAAATTGAAGCCTATTTAGGAAAAAAAATAATTCGTTTAAATGATAGGGCAGGTTTTGATCATTGGTTAAAGGTTTTCGGAGGATATTTGCCAGGTCCGAGAATGCGTTGGTGTACAAAAATCCTGAAACTTAAACCATTTGAGAAATATATTGGAGATGAATCTATTATCAGCTATGTTGGGATCAGAGTGGATGAAAACAGAGTCGGATATATTAGTGGAAAAGACACCATTAAAACAGTTTTCCCTTTTAAGGATGCGAATATTGATTATGATGGTGTTATCAAAATTCTTCAGGATAGCGGAATAGGCTTACCGCCATACATGCAATGGGGACGTACACACTCAGGTTGCTATTTTTGTTTTTTTCAGCAGAAAATTGAATGGGTTCGATTGTTAGAAAATTATCCTGAAAAATACGATAAAGCGCAGTCATTTGAAAAAATTAGTTCTAAAATGGGAAAAACGTTTACCTGGATTGAAGGAATGCCTTTACAAGAATTACGTAAGCCAGAAAATATTGAACATATAAAATTGAAGCATAAACAAAATTTAAAAAAATTGGACCAAAAAAGAGGCAATAAAAAACTTGTTGAAATTCTAGCGGGTAGGGAAGAAGAGGAATATAGATATAGAGCGTGTTTAATATGCCAGCTTTAACATATCTTCTTTTATTGAAAAAATAACGTAGGTACGAAATCAATTTAAATAAATATATAGGTGCATATATGATAGTTCAAGCAAAAAAAATTTCAAATGGCTTCTTTATTCCTATGATAGAAGAGTTAAAAAAAATCAACAAAGAACAAATTTTAATTAAATTTGAGATTATTGATTCTCAAATAGATCAATTGGAAACAAAACACAAGCTAGGATATTTATCAAAGCCAGTTACATCAAATGAATTCAGTCATTGGGAAAACGAACAAGTATGGGGTGAGAATGAAACGTGGGGAAGTTAGATGGTACAAATTTCAAAATCCTGATAAAAAAAGACCTGTTGTAATACTCACAAGAAATTCAATTATTGAGTACCTTGGAGAATTAACAGTTGCACCAATAACATCAACCATTCGTGATATTCCTTCTGAAGTTTTTTTAAGCTCAAAAGATGGTATGAAAAAAAACTGTGCCATTAACCTTGACCATATTCAAACAGTTTCAAAGGGAAAAATTGGTTCACTTATAACAAAATTATCAAGCACAAGAATGCATGAATTGCATAAAGCGACTGATTTTGCATTGGGGTTTGATGAAATTGAAATTAATTATTCCATATAATAAAATAAAAAAAATTAAAGATTAGGAGATTCAATGGATAAAAATTATTTGGAAGGTTCTTTTTTTAATCATGAAAGAGAAGCGATTGAATCTATCAATCAAAATATTCAAAAATATGGTCTTGGTTATTCTATAAACAATTTTTCTGTTAATGATCATCAGTCTAACAGGTATTTTGAAATAGATTACATCGTTATTGCAAATTATGGAATATACATTGTTGAGTTAAAGCATTGGAGCGGCACAATTACAATTAAGGCAAATAATTGGATTCAAAATAATTCTTTTACAAAAAAAGATCCACATATTCTAAACGGAATGAAAGCAAAACTTGTAAAAGGACTGTATGAACGACAGTTTCCTTCATATCCTAACCCAAAAATGTATTTTGAATCAGTAGTAATTCTAACAAACCCTCAAGCGATTATTGAAGGCGCCTCAAATCCAAAAACGCGAGATAATAATCCGAGCTTTAAGAGCATTGATTCATTTATTAAATATTTGAAATGTCAAAAAGAAAACAATGGCGATATACTTTCAAATGGACAGAGAAAAAATTTCGAAAAATATTTAAAACAACTTCATTATCCGAATCAACCTAAAAATTTTTTGTTCCCAGGGTATGACATTATTAAACAACTTTATCGAGATTCAGATCGTGCAGAAATTGTAGCCCAAAGAAATGACATCAAACACCAGAAACTAACAAGACTCAGAATTTTTTTCCCAAAAACAAATGCAAGCATAGATGAACAAAAACGATTTCATAAAAAAGCTTTAGCTTCATTAGAAGCTGTTGCAAAAATAGATAATCATCCAAATATTCTATACGTTTGGTCTGTTCCAAATGAAAATAATTTTATTGTTGAAGGCAGTGAATGGTCTGAAACTGGCACATTGCACGATATGATCAAGCAGGAAAAAAAACTGTCTGTTGAAGTCTCAAAAAAAATATTCGAGGGGATTCTTTATGGCCTGAAAGCAATACATGAACAAGATGTAATTCATCGAAATCTTACTCCGAAAAACATTTTGATGGTAAACGATACGCCGAAATTAACGAATTTTGATTTGTCATACCAGTTAGAAGATGATCGTGCCACTGTTATACCTGATGCATCAAAACTTAAATACAGTCCTTATATAGCGCCAGAAATATATAAAGGATTGGATGTTGAAGCTTCAGCTGACATCTATTCAGCCGGTGTAATACTCGTTGAACTCTTGACAGGAAAACCAAGAGCCTTTGAATCGTCTGAACAATCTGAATCGCTAAAGAATCAGCTTAAAGAAAATGGGGCTTGCGACAATTTGCTTGATATTATTGAATCGCTTATTCAACCAGATCCTGATAAACGAATTGGACAGGTTTATAAAGTAATTGATCAATTATATTTAAATCGCACGATACCATCAATCAACCCTATACTTAAACCGGATGATTATTCTGACTTATATCATATTGTACGATATATCAAAAAGGGTGCAGCATCTCAAATTTATGAAGCTCGCGGGCCTCAATCGAAAAAGATTGCCATAAAATTATATAACGAAGATGTGCCTTTAATTCATGTTTTACACGAACAACAATTTACAGCATCAATCAATCATCCATCTATTGTTCGTGTTGGAAATTATGGCAAATGGCGCGATGAACGACTTTTCATATCATTTGACTGGATTGAGGGTAAAACATTACGACAAGAGATTGATGAAGGAAATACAATTTCTTTACAGCGCTTTTTTTCCATTGCTTTCCAACTCATTGATGTTCTTATCAGCCTCCATTCAAATATTGATGAAGATGATCAAGAAATGCCAATATTGCACAATGATATCAAACCTGACAATATTATTCTTTCAGATCAGAGCGACAAGGCTATCTTGATTGATTTTGGTTCAGCATCTCATCCTTTTGTGGGGGGCTATAAGGGAACAAAAGGCTATGTTGCGCCTGATTTACATAAAGGGCTTGATCGAAACTACTGCATTGATGGTGATCTTTATGCATTAGGCGTTACACTTAATGAATGGAAAAAAAATATTGATACTCAATCTTTATCTCCCGATGATCAAGATATGTTCAATCGATTAATTGGCTGGTTAAACCAATCAACCGACGATAAAGGGAAAAATCGATTTCATTCTGCAAAGAAGATGCACGAAAAACTTAATGATGTGGTTCATTATAGAAAAGAAAAAAAAGTTATTCACAAAAAAACAGATCAAATACCTTTAGATAAAGCCAACAACACAATCATTCAATCTACAGTTGATGCCTCAAATGATATGACCATTCAATCGACAATAGATAGCACCAGTCAAAATGAATTTTCCAATCATTTTGTAACATACTTAAACTCGCTCCATTGCCGGAGTGCTGCTTGTGATAATGCTTTGGCTGAATCACAAGTATGCAATCAATTTTTTGGATTAATCCATATTCGCCATCCTATCACTCAAACGATATACAACATGCTTGTAGACGACAAATCGCAGCATGTTATTCTGACAGGTCATGCAGGTGATGGAAAAACGACGATTGCAGCAGAACTTTACAAAAAATTGAAAGGCATTGATTTTGAATCTACACTGAAAGAAAGTTTATCCTTACAAGAAGATATCATTCATAATAATAAAGAAATTTCAATCATCAAAGATTTTAGCGAAAGAAGCTCAGAAGATAAACAAAATTTGATTGATGAGTTGATCCAGCGCAAATTATGGCGATGTCTATTAGTTACAAATACAGGCGCACTATTAGATGCATTCAGAGAATATGAACAAAAAAAAGGAGGCGATTGGATCGACCTTGAAAGCACTATTTTAAAAAAGATTGATAGCTCAAAACCTGAAAAAATGGAATTTCAAGGACGATGTTTCACGATTATTAATTTATCCATGACCGAAAATTTAACAATTGCAGAAGAAATTTTTCAAAAAATGATTGCAAATCAACACTGGAAAGCTTGCTATGATAAAAAATGTCAACAGAATTGTCCTATTTTCTGCAATATAGTATTAATGCAACAGAACTCAAGTATCATCAGCGAAAGGCTCTTTTTAGCATATCGTCGCATATATGAATATGGAACACGATTTACGCTAAGACAACTGTCAGCACATATAGCATATATGATCACATCAGGTCAAACTTGCCTGAATGTATTGGATATGACAAAAAAAGCAAAAAAACCCCGGATGAATACGTTCATGTTTTATAATCGGTTTTTTGGCGATGATGGCAGCAATGTTGATGGCCCTGCATTACAATTATTTGCTATTCGTAAAGTTCGTGAACAGGAATTTGGGTCTTTTCCATCTCCATATTGGGAACGAAAACTATGGATTCATAAAAATGCATTGCTGAATTGTAATTCAAATGATTCAATAGAAAAAACCTTCATTAGCTTGCACAAAATGGGTTGTTCAATTGAACAATATAAAGCGATCAACGCAAGACAACAAGTTCGTCGGATGTTCTTTTTTATGAATGATTTTAATAAAAAAGAAGAAGTTCATTATATCACTGATTTTTTAAATTCATCAATGATTTCAAATTATTGTCTATGGCAGAAGGGCGTAATGAATGAAAACTCTAAATTTGAAATTAAACAACTTGAACAGAAAATATTTCATGTTCTACAAGAATTCTTTTCTAATATTCGCTTACCTGAAAGAACCTTTAAAGAAAGGGATTTATTTATTACGTTAAGCCGCAGTTCTAATTTTTTACGTCAAAGCGCACAAATTGTTATCAAACAATGTCGTCTTGAAGATTTTACATTAGCGTTTGATAAAAAAAGTAATGGAATTGGAGGAATAAAAAAAGAGCTTGTATTAAAAGGTAAAAATCTTCTTAAAGGCGTTAATCTTATACTTGGACTACCATTTCTTGATTATGTTATCATGCGAAATAAGGGTGAAATTGCGCAACAACTTCATACGTTTTATAAAAATAGATTGGAAGAATTTAAAGGCAAACTGATTCAGGCAGCACAAGAAGAAGACCAAAATGAAATTATGTTGATTCGCTTACAGACAAATCATAAGTATAAACGACAAAAAATAACAATTAATGAAAAGCGCTTGGAGGTAAACGATGCGTAATCCATTTCCCCCTATCAAAATTGATAAAAAAGAGGATTTAAATCCTGCTATTCAGCTTTTTGGACGTCGTTTTTTTGCGGGTCAAACTGTATCCGAATATCTTATTGAAATGCTGCTTGTTGCTTCATCAGGAAAAAAAATTGCTGACACGATCATACCAGAAAACCAAATCTTCCCTGACCATCAACTTTTGTGCGATTGGCCTGAGGATAAACATTTAGAATACGCCCCCAAAAAAAGACTGAATTTAAAATTATTTTCATTTTTAGGTGCATCTAAATTAGAAACGCGCCATCCTGCCCATCGACAACAATTTAAACATTTGCTCTCTAATTTACAAGAATTGATTGTGATGTTTGAATCGGATATAAATAATAAAATGGAGATTCTACGAACCCTAGAAAATCTTTTCTTGGGGTTTCAAGGGTTTGGTGGAAAGCGGACATGGTGCGCACAAACCTTTTTGCCAATTTCAAAAGAACTAATTTCAGGGGAAAGTATTTGGAAAGAAACAAAGGTGGAAAAATCCATTGAAAATTGGGGGAAAGCATTAAAGTATTTCTCTCATAATCAGCATGTCTTTTTAGCGCGTGGTGGAGAATTACTTTATTTACAGTTATGCAATGTACTATCTCAAAATCAAGATCAAATTACAAAATGGTGCATTGAGAATAAGTTAGAAATTACACATGAAGAACAAAAATTGCCTTTTTTATATCAAGAATTAACCCAAAGCTTTGGTAAAATATTTGATTCCTGTCCAGAGGGTTTTTCAAAACTTGCAAATTTTATTGATATAACAATTGATCCAAAAACGAGCCAAAAAGCAGATCAAGACACGGAAGGATGTTTAAAGTATATCAATTGTGGATGGTGTTCAGCTGAAAGTTGGCGGGAAAGCTTGCTTTTTGCAGTTGAACTGATTCATATTTGTCAGGCTGAAATAGATCCCATCCAAAGATTGGAACTATTAGAAATTGCCTGTGCCATTCAGGTGTTGCGAAGCATATGTGCACAAAGCGCCAGATATGATGACTCTATTGATCTTCAAAACAAATATGGTCTATTCTCATATCTTTGGGCTATTTCAGAGCCTGAAGGTAAAGATATTTCAATAAAATATATTTCGAGATGCTGCGTAAATGCAAATCAACGAATGATATACAAAGCCATTAGACATTCCGATCTTGATCAACTTTTAAAAGAGATCAAAGAAGCACAAGGTCCAAAATATAAAAATCCATATACAGGTTCGAATGGTGCTGATAAAATGTATGGTCATAAGTTATTTATCACGTTGGCAAAACGTATTGGATTGATTGTTCCCAAGACTGGCAAAGGTGCTCGATTTACAATAAATGAAAAAATACTGCGTTTCCTAGTTCTATCAGTCATTCGTCCGGGTGAACGTATTACATTTGAAACGTTTAAAAATCTTATTTTTTTACACTTTGGTATTGCTGTTGATAATAAAGATCTGACAAAAGCAAGTCTATGGAGTGATCATACACAATTAACGTCTTTTGGCAGTAAAACCGATGAATGGTTGGTAAACATGCTGGAGGCTTCAGGAATGTTACTTCAGCTTTCCGATTCATGCGCATTGGTCACAAACCCTTTTTATGGAGGTAATTAACAATGCAGCTTATTTCTAAAAGTATTATACGTCTAATCAAAAAACAGATAACACAGCATATTGATCAAAACAATTATGGTGACAAGCTTTTGTTGACTATGCCTGAATTCCCCATAGTGATTGTCAATGAAATTGCAAATGAAGTTGAAAAATTTTGCATTTATGAACCCAAAATGTCTAAGCCTATCATTAAAGTTGCACAGAATTTATTTGAAGAATGGAACCATTCGAATTGTCCTGAAATGAAAAATCGTTGCCAGGAGATAGTCAATAATCATTGGAATGATACCCATGAAAATCTGACTTTTTATCGTAATACAAGTCCCCATGAGCCCTCAAAAATACTTTTTATTTTGCTCATTGGAATTAACAGGATAACCGATGCCTCAAGTCTCTCGGATTTCCATTGCTGTGATCTTCGCACGATATGGGAAGAAGAACTTCTGTTTAGTTTTAAAAAATGGACAAAAAAAATTTTCGAGAATTCAGCCATAGGTTTTGAGAAAAATCATATTGAACATTTTGATGAAGTCTTAAAAACTTTAATTGGAAAAGGGATTGCTGATATACTACAAATAAGTGATTTATTAGATAACTTATATTTAAGTGTAGCGCAAGATGGTGGCACCGCTGAAAAAATTTTATTAAAAAATCTTAATTGCTTTGAGTTACCATCTTTAGTTGGATACAAATTCTCTAATAAGCAATTATTGGGTTCATATATTGATGACGCGAAAGATTTTTTTAACTATGTTTCTTTTTTAGAAGAAAGTGTACGAAAAAATGCAATAGAAAAAATTACAGCCTTTAAAAACGATAAAGATTTAGATGAATTTTCAGATAAAGATATTATAGGTATTTACAAAGATGCTCACGATTTTATCGATGGATTAGAAAGATATGTGAAAAAAGATAACAGAAAAGATCGAAACAAATTACTAAAATGCGATTTTGTTTTTATTAGAGATACTATCCTGAAGTATAAACCCAAAAAAACCGAAACTGTTTCGACTAAACCTCCTGACTCACCTTCTACAATAAAAGTATTAACAGGAAATCCAATTGAAGTTGTACTTTCAGCCTTATGGTATGCTATCGCGGAATTTAAAAAGATTGCTATTAAAAGAGGATTTCTGGCACACGAAAATATCAAACACATTCTTATTCGATCAGAAGTGTTTAAACATGATCAAGAAGACAAATCACCAGACCAAAAAAAGGATAAAGCAATAACATATCTACGTCGGTTAATCGGTGGAATTGACAGGTGTATTAAAGATCACCTGAACATATCGTCCTTACTTGCTGACGATCAAGATTTACAGATAGATTCAGAATTATTCAATAATGAGATCAATTATTCGGCATCAGGCAATGCTGAACCGCATTTAAAGTTTTTTATAACCATTGCCAGTTATCATGCTGATATCAAAGTTAACAAATTTTTTAAATGGCGTTTGCCTGAAACTGATCCTTATCGTGTCGCAGATCTTCTAATTACATGGGCAGCAAAAGGTGTCGATTCTGCACAAGGCTTTTGTTTACCTGTATTTCATGTACCATATTACGAAGAACTTATGCTGGCGAAAGATGAAGATGAAACCAATCGAATACTATTGCATTGCATTCATCAAGACGATGAAAATATTTTTAACATGTTAAATGTAAAAGATATTGAGTCTTCTGATCCGCTTTTTAAAAGAACTGAAAAACTATCATATTCGTATGATCAGTTTTTACAAAATGCTGTTGATAGAGGGCTCCATTCAGCTCTCTTCAGTGACGCATGGATTTCTTTAAGAAAAAATTTCGAAAATGCATTCAAAGAATATATTTCTAATAAGGAATGTAGTAAAAGTCCTATAGCAAACTTGTTATATAGAGCATTTTTAATTATCAATAAACGAATCCATTCTGAAGATACATGGGTATGGGAGCCAAGTGAAGCCTCGGGTGTTGTTACAATCTTGCATCCTGCTTTGTTGGAAATATATCACGCACAAATTATATTTCAGCTAACAAGCTTTGTCGCTATTGCCAAAAAAGAATTAAGAGCCCCTGGTTCAAAAACATTTAAAGATAGTGTCTGGCAAAATTATATTGATCTTTCTTTCATTAAAATGCCTTTATCCGGACTTTTCAAAAATAGAAACAAAATACTTGAAACGAATTTAAGGGGGATAAATTTTGTTCATCGAATCGGAGAAATTGGTGAAAAAGAAGTGAGCCTGACAACGCGGATGTTACTAAGTTATGATGCATTTGAAGATGAAGACATTACTGATGCTGAGCTTTTTCGAAAAAGCAGGGAATCTATGTTGATTTATCATATCCTGACAGATTACCAGCAAATTCATCCTCATGCGAAAGATTCTTTAAGCCTTGCCATTTATCAAAATCAAAATTTTCAACCGCTGATATCTGCTCTTGATCAATTTTTAAAAGAGCTTGCCAACAGTCGTGATAATTCTTTACCTAAATTTGCCATGAAAATTATCTTTTATACAGATTCAACTGATGATACCCATATTACTCAATGGTTTAATCAATGGAAAGACCGCTTTGAATCTGCTGAATCACAACAAAAATTTTCTCATTATCAAAACATTGTTTTGTCTATTTCAAACCGCATTGTTTCGGCAGAAGATAATTATCAACAATTTATCAGAATCATTCATGATGATTTACAAGTAGATCTTGCAATTTTAAGCACTTTTATCAAAGGTGTAGAAGAAGGGGACGATTTTGCTGATGTTGAACCCTATGATGTGACGTCACGAACGTTAAAATTCCCCATTTTAGAAAAATCTTTTTGCGCAATTGTTGCACCCGGCTATCTATTACAAAGATTAAGAGTTTTCAGCAATCGCCAATTTCGCCTGACAACAATGCATGGTGAGCTGATGGCGCGTATAAAAAACCCATTGACACCAACAGACAGGCAGCATGTAATATTGGGATATAGAAATTATGAGCCCTGGAAAGGGGTGATTGATACCCTACATAAATGTGCTGAATGGGTCGTATGTATTGACCCAAGCATTGATACACGTTTAGTGACTCATGATAATCAAAATCGTGAAATTATCGGTTTTGGTTCGGGTGTTGGTTCCCATGGTGAATCAAATTACACAATTTCAACCGAACAATTTAAGCTGAATGACATTCGAAAACGTATAGAAGTATTGATGCAGGAACGCTTTACAGGGTGGACAGGCGACAATTACGAAAAAGCAGCTACTGCGATTATTAAAGAATCGCCGAGACTGTCGGGTTTATCTCTTATTCGAGCAACAGGGAGTAGCAACTATATACATGATTTTATTGCATATTCTATTACACGAAAATTGCTGAAATCCAAAAACAATATTATTTGTGATCATCTGATTTCATTGGATGCCTATAGACATTGGTTTTATTCTGCTGAAAATGAAACACGCCCTGATTTGCTTTGGCTATCAGCATCAATTGATAATAATAAACGCATCGTAATTGATGCGCGTTTAATTGAATGTAAACTTGCACTATTTGCCGACACTTACCTAAATAAAGCAAGAGAACAATTAGAGAATGGCCTTAACCACTTAGTATCTGTATTTAAACCTGAAATTGATAATAAATCCACACAAGAAGAAGCCCCTGACCAGAGATATTGGTGGCTCCAACTTCACCGACTCATTGCAAGTAAAGCTGAAATACATATTCATGAAAAAGAACATGTCTTAACAGCATTAGAGAAATTAACAGAGGGTGATTTCGATATTTGTTGGCGTGCAAACGCTGTGACATTCTGGCTTGATCAAACAAATAGTGATATATCCTTTGATCTGAAATGGCACATGACTGTTGAATCTCAACAAATTGATATTGGAATTTTTTCTGCGGGTAGTTCTTTTATCTGTAATTTGTGTACAGATAATTTAGACATAGAGATGCCCTGGCATAATCAGAACATTATTTGTTTTAAGGCTGGCAAAACCCAAAAAAATATTAATCATGTCATTGAAAAAAATCAAGTTAATATCAATAACACTTTTACAGAAGAACATATCATTAAACTAGGGCTGGAAGATAAAAAGTTGAATCGTGTATTGCTTGGGCAAACAACGAATGGAGCCAAAAAAGTGTATTGGGAATTTGGTCATCAAGATCTGAATAACCGCCATATGCTAATTTTTGGAACATCAGGAATGGGTAAAACTTATACAATCCAATGTTTATTATATGAATTAGGATTATTGGGTCAGAATTCGCTTATTGTTGATTATAGCAATGGCTTTTTTGATAACCAATTGGAAAGCGAGCTGATTGACAAATTAAAACCACTTCAACATTTAGTTAGACGAACCCCCTTAAGTGTCAATCCTTTTCGAAGACAAGTCGATATCTTTGGTAATGAAAAAATACCTGAAGACCCAGGGAATACTGCACAACGTATCTCTGGCGTTTTTTCAGAAGTTTATAGACTCGGTGATCAGCAAAAATCAGCTTTGTATGCAGCGATTAAACAAGGTCTTGAAAACGAACAGATATCTGATATGACGCTTTCAGAATTAATACCGCAGCTTGAACGAATTAGCAAAAATAAGCATGCCAAGGGACAGGCCGCATCAAACATTATCAGTAAAATTCAACCATTTATTGATCAAAACCCTTTTGGCCCTGAACAGCCTGATAGTTGGGATCTAATGTTTAATGATCCTAAAAATAGATGTCACATCATACAGCTTGCTGGTTTTCTTAGAGATTCATCTCGACTCATTACTGAATTCACATTAATTGATCTGTACTGGTTTTATCGAGGACGAGGCTTGAAAGATAAACCACGCGTTATTGTTTTGGATGAAGTTCAAAATTTAAATCATAAGGAGGAAAGTCCGCTTGCGCAATTATTGCGAGAGGGTCGAAAATTTGGTTTTTCTTTAATTCTCGCCACTCAAATAATGAGTGACTTATCTAGGGACGCCCGAGACAGACTTTTTATTGCTGCTCATAAACTATTTTTTAGACCTGCTGAAACTGAAATTCGTTCTTATGCTGAAATTGCATCTATTTATACAAATGAAAAAGTAGATGTCTGGATTAATAAGATTGCTTCATTGAAAAAAACAGAGTGCTATTCTATAGGCCCTAGTATGAACAATGTAACAAAATCTTTAGAAATGAAAGCATTTAAAATCAAAATACAATCTTTAGAGAATCGGAGTTCTGATGAAAGACGCAATCGATAGAGGTCAACGATTACCCAAAAATTTTCACGAAACATTCATTCCGGAGCGTCAATATATTCATGCTCTTATGAGATTTGCAGCATCTGGCAAGTCGGGTAATATTCTTGAAATTGCCTCAGAGACAGGAATACCAACAGGAAAATCCAGTGGTAAAGTTCAGCCGACAATTCATTACTGCATTGGAATGGGAATGATTCAATTGACACCACAAAAACAGGCTGCCATCAAAAAACCAGAGCTAACCCCCTTTGGTAGAATTGTTTTTTTAGAAGATCCATTTTTAAAAGAACATGTCACCCAATGGATAGCTCATTTTAATTTGTGCAACCCACTGATAGGGGCTGAAATCTGGTATCAAGTATTTTTCAAAGGATTTCAATCCTTAGGAAATTCTTTTTCACGTACCCAATTAAATGATTTTCTTTGCCTCATGAATGGGGTAAATCACAAAAAAATTATCGGCCCTTTAGTGAGAATGTACGAAGATGACGCTGCGTTTAAAATATGCGGCGCTTTATCATCCTCAGGTGATGAAATCCATAAAAATCCAGCACCCATTTCAAATGAATTTGCAAAAGCTTATGGTGCATGGTTATTGCAATTATTAGCTGATCATTTTCCCAATAATCCTCAAGTCACAGTAACCGATTTAGAAAATAAAGCAGGATGGCAAACCATTCCATCCTGGACAATTTCAGATATTCACCTTGTTCTTGAAATAATAGAACAAAAAGGAATTCTTGAAGTTGATCGACACATGACTCCCTGGATTTTATATCCTACTGCTAATTTAGAAAAAATATGGATGTGTATATATGATGACCTGATATAAAGGAGGTATAAGATGTCTGTTCTGTTGGAAAATTTTGTAACATTTCGTGGTGACTGTTTATTTAATGGTGCCGTTGATTTAGATTGGTTTTTCAATGATAAAGACCGACAACGTCTGGCAGCAGAATCTTTTATATTTCATGGGCCTGAATACCATGGTGTTTCTCAGCAAGATGTAGGATATATTCATGGGCATCGTCTCCAGGATACAGCAAGTTTTGCACGTTCTGCACTAAGACGTATTTTTGGACTTGAAGACCAACCTTTTACTTTGGCCATTGCCGGCTATGGAACTGGTAAATCACACCTTGCATTGACCTTAGCATCATTATTAAATCATCCATTCGATGAAATATCTTCATCAATACTTAACAATTTAGAAAAAATTGATAAAGACATTACTGCTGAGATAAAAGCAATCATGGATGAGCATAATCGTCCCAATTTAATTATTGCAATTAATGGGATGAGAAATTTTGATTTAACTGAAGAATTAATCCGGCAAGTTCTTGCACAAATACATGATCAAAATTTGGATAGTACTGCGATTGATGACTTACGACCACGTTTTATACAAGCATCTCGACTGATCAACATGGCAAGTGACACGATTGTGTCAGAGCTTATCAATCAATGTGAGATAGATTCAGTAGAAACAATTCTATCAGAATTAGAGGAACAAAAAGAAAATACTTATAAAAAAGTGCAGACTTTTTTTGCAGATAAGGGTATGCCAATTAAAGCACTGGGCGGAGAATCATTAAAAGAAGTTGTTGAAGTTGTCTGTAGAAACTACTGTGGAGATAATAAACCTTTTGACCGCCTTGTCATTTTTTTTGATGAATTTGGTCGCTACACTGAATTTGCAACAAGGAAAAGTCAAATTGCCGGAAGCGGTGTATTACAAGATTTATTTGAAGCTGTTCAATCAAATTCGGATATTGCATGTTTCATAGGTTTTATTCAATTTGAGTTAAATGTTTATGTCCAAAGAATTGCCCCAGAATATCAAAATGACATTTTAAGATATATTACACGCTACCAATCATCAAGTAAGTCATACCTTTCCACTAATATAGAAACCTTGATTGCCCATCTGCTTGAGAAAAAGAATTTGGATCAATTAAGCATATGGTTTGATAATGAAAAGGCACAAGAACAATCGATTATCATTCAACAAAATTTAAGCAACTGGTTTCCACAAACACATAATAAAAAATTATGGTGTGATCATAAACAGTTTCATCGAGTTATTAGAAAGGGCTGCTGGCCTTTATCTCCCTATTCGACATGGTTTCTTTTTTATTTGGCCTCGGCAGGTAAGCATTTACAAGAAAGATCAGTCTTGTCATTACTTGAAAATGTTTTTTTCAGGTTTCAAAAACAACTCGTAGAAGAAAAAGAGTTGTCTTTTAGTATTTATCCTGTTGATTTATGGTCTGAAGACTTGCAGGAAGAATTAATTGGTGCTGAAGAATCAGGTCAAAAAGGCTCTATAACACATTCATACATTACTGTTGTCAACCGATATAGCAATCGATTTACGCAAAACGAAATTAATTTGCTACGCGGGATTGTCATTGCATCGAAAATGAATCTTAAAGTTGAATCTCTTGATAAAGCCATTGTTGCAATTAGTGAAATGATAAATCTCACACCTCAAGCAAGCAGACAATGCATTCAAAAACTCCAAAAAGAATACAATCTTATTGAATGGGATGATTCTTTTAAAGCATTTGATATTTTGGGAGATGCTGTTCCAAGAACTCAATTTATTTCATTTCTCAGACAGCAGGTTGCAAGCAGTTTTGATGAAAAAAAACAATCTCAATTATTTACCCGAAAAGCAGCAGAATGGTGTGACGTTCTAAACGATATTGTTTGCGATTTTTCAGATCAACATCAAATTACAACAAAAGAATGGCGATATATCAGTGTTAACTCAAATATAGAAAATTTGGAAACCCATATCAAATTGTCAGCAGAAAATTGGAGAAAAGCCTATTCTATTGATGAACCAAGAGGAACTGTCATTTACTGTTATGTTGAACAGTCCCAAAGCATTGAAAATCTCGAATCTCATGTTAAAAAGCAATTGAAATTAACTTCGAACATTCAGAATATAAAATCTGGATGGCCTATTTTAATCGTTTTATTGTGGGATAACGAGGGGGCATTGGGTCAGGCTCTTGCTGAAATGTCTGTCATAACTGAATCGATTACCGAACAAGACATTGCAAGGTTTGGTAGCCTTGTCAATGCGCACAAAGAAAAATTGCAAAAGCTTATTCAACAATATATTGAAGAAATGATTAAACAAAGATATTATATTTTTCCAACCAAAAAGATAATAGAATCAAAAAGACTGAATAAAATAGGAAGTGATTTATTAAAACATATATATCCTAAGATTTTTCCTTTTCCTTTTGATGGTTTTACGACTTCACGCGGAAATGCTGCAATTTCCTGTCAACAGTTTATATCAGAAATGTTAACAGGAAAACTCGATTACGATTCTATTATTGCAAAGCCTCAAAAAGAAAAAAACAGAGCCATACGTGTTCTTCAAGATTCATGGAACATTTTTTCAAGAAGTACAGGCGAAATTTTAAGAAAACCCAAACATCCCATCATACGTTCAATAATAGATAATTGGGACAAAAAAATAACTTCAGATGACGAACCCTTTTTTATAGGGAAAGAATTAATTCATATATGTCATCCTCCTTATGGTGCCAATATTGCTTCGGCAGGCTTGATCCTTGGCGTTTTTATTGCACCACGAATCGATAACTTATTAATAGTAAAGAATCAAAAACAACTGAATATTTCAAATTGGTTGGGCGATGGTATTTATAAAAATAAAAATTTGGATATTCATTCTTTGTTAGAAATAGAACTTGTTCAAATAAGTGGAGATTCATCAGAGTGGGAAAATTTGTTTGATTCATGGGATCAGGCAGAAAACTATTCAGATATGGTTTTTTACTTTGCTGAAGGAGAGCAATTAAAAGAAAGAATACCTGTTCCGCCGCAATTACATTATAAATATGATTCACTGAAGAAAAAAAGTTTGGATGCTGAAGAAAAACTGAGGAAAATGGATGAACGTCAAAAAAAAGCTGATAGAAAAATAGAAAATGCATTGAAAAGAAAAGATGTTGCGCTCTTGAGTTGGGGAACTTCTGATATCGTATCTATAATAAACCAAATGAAATCAGACGAACCACATTGGACAGATCATCAAATAGAAGTGTTGCAGCCAACTGTTGAAAAAATGAAACAAACAATTATTCAAGCCTTTCCTGAGTGGATTAAAGAACAATCACCTGTCAGTGATAATTTAAATGCGATTTCAGATTATAAAAACAGGATGTTAAATCAAATAGGAAAAAATTTTAAAAATCTTAATTTAACAAATGAATATGATGTTCTCGAAAAATATACCCATCAACACATAAAAAATGCAGAAAACACTGCAAATGCAAAACAGCTGGTACGTGACATACAATCATGGTTAGATCAACATACTGATAGTTTTCGCATTGTTAAAATTGCAAAAATCAGAGAAAGTAAAGAAATAGGAGAAAATTATAAGAAAAAACTTCGTTTGATGTCAAAAAAGTGTAACCTGACTGAGTTAAATACAATGAGATCTGAAGTGGCTACTTATATGTCAAAACTAAAAGATAAAGAATCAGAAATAATGAAAAAAGCTGGTAAAATATGGGAGTCTTCAATCAAACAAAGCGAAGATATTCAAAGACATTTAACAGAAATTAATCAAATAATAGATTTTTTTGAGGGTTGTAAAGGTGATCTTGAAGATTTCAATTTGATGCAAAAAGCGCTGTTGCAATTTCAAAAAGATCACCAACAATTATCTGAGCCTAATCTATCATGGAATGATTTTAATTCACAGTCAAATAACTTATTACAATATTCAAAAGCGTTATTTGAGAATGAGGAACTACCTTGGCCTGTTGATGATGTATACATTTGCTTGAAAAAAGAAATATTTAATATCCGAGAACAAAAGAGTCAGTCCTGGATAAATTCAATCAACAATCAAGCGAAAAATCTTTCAACAATGACTTTAATGGAAACAAAAAAGCTTAAAACATTCATTACAAATATTCCTGCAACATTGGCACAAGAAGATATTGATCACGTATATCAAATCATAGAACGTATTGATGAGCGACTTAATGAATTCGATATTGAGGAGCTTGTAAACTTATTCAAATCACTTTCTCATGAATCAAAAAGAAAATTTTTAGATATTGCATCAGGACTAATTGATTATTGAACTCAGCGATATTACCAGCAATCAAAACCATGCATCACTTGTAAACATGGACGGATGGCATTATTCTGGATGCGCCATTGCCTCCTGAAGATTATGCACTGATTTTGGATGATGATGACTATCTGTCCATATCAGTGCATCCGGGGAATGAATGGACCCTTGAAACATGGATTCTACTTCCATTACC
>Ga0272440_1001059_pt1 | contig 22897 bp, 19 predicted proteins | sample SSMMMBAug17_FD_192440 | JGI IMG/M metagenome (GOLD analysis project Ga0272440, IMG submission 192440) | Marine sediment archaeal communities from Little Sippewissett salt marsh, Falmouth, MA, United States - SSM-MMB-Aug17 | ecosystem: Environmental > Aquatic > Marine > Wetlands > Sediment ...
GCGAAGATGGTCTCAAACAGGCCATACAGATTATTTTACTTGAAAACAATACATTATTCGATGATTTAGTTAAAAATTTAAATCAATATCAAGATCTTTGTAAGCTTCTTGAACAGTTAATTTTAGATGGACTTGAAATTAATTATAATCATCATGTTCATAATTTAGGGATTATGTATGGTTTTTTAGGTATGTCGTTAGATCATAAATTAAAGGTTCATAATAAAATATTTGAAATTCTACTTTATGATTACTTTATTGCTAAAAGAGAATTAGAACAGGGTCCTGCTTTAAGTTATAAATATGAAGCAAACTTTATTGATGATTATAATCATCTTGATATGGAATTAATTTTATTGAAATTTCAGGAATTATTAAAAGCAGAGTATCGGGAAGTTGATGAAAAATTTGTAGAAAGGGAAGGACGCTTGCTCTTTCTGGCTTTTTTAAAACCAATAATTAATGGAAAAGGTTTTTACTTTGTTGAACCTGAAACGCGTAAATCCAACAGAATGGATATCGTTGTTACATTTAATCAAAAATTATATGTAATTGAATTAAAAATATGGAGAGGTAAAAAATATGCATTGGAAGGACGCAAACAGCTTTGTAACTACCTGGAAATTCAAAATGCAAATAAAGGATATCTGATATTTTTTAACTTTAATAAAAATAAAACATATAATCATTGTCATTTAAATATTAATGATAAAGAGATCTTTGAAATTACTGTATAAGGAATGCTCGGATAATAACATTCTCATTTTTCATGATCGTACAACTATGTTCAAGATAACTAATAAAATTAAAATACTATAAATCTATTCAAGTAGTAATTTCTACTCAATCCGAGATAAAGAGTTCTGAAATTGAGACGGTTTACATAAAAGTTATTTTTATATTCATTTTTCTATTTTTCTGCTAAAAAGTGTCCAGAAAAGTTAGCATAAAAAAGTCCGGTAGAGGGTTCAGATTTCGTCTGACAATTGCATTGAAATGTTTGATTGAGGCCCTGTAAGAGCGAAACATATATCAGCTTGACCAACACACAAGTTTGTGATAGGGCTGAATCAACTGACTGCACAATCTAGAATTAACCTATAGTCAATAATAAAAAAGGAGATACAATAATGAACGAAAATGAAAACAATATGCCACTAACATCTGATATACAAATGCTGATAGCTGCTAATCTTCCTAACACAAAATATTTTGATAGTCGTTTTGACCATTTACAGTTTCAGACAGAGGAGTTACGCAGCAATCAGGATGTCTTTCGTGAGCAGTTACGTGATCTTAAACTGGACATGGATCGCAAATTTTCCGACATGGATCGCAAATTTTCAGATATGGATCGCAGATTTACCGATATTGATCGCAAATTTTCCGATGTTGATAAGCATTTTGATACATCGCGACAGGATATGCTTGATCGTTTTAACCAAGTAGATAAACGTTTTGAACAAGTAGATAAACGTTTTGAACAAGTAGATAAACGTTTAGATGAATCCCAACGTGATATGAAAGAACGTTTTGCGCAAGTGGACAAGCGATTTGAGCAAGTCATTGTATCTATTGAGAAATTAGGAACTAAACTTGACAAAAGAGATGAACAGCATAGAGCTTTTACATTTCGTATGTTCACTCTTGCAATATCTATATCTATTTTTGGGGTGTTAGGGGTTTTTATTAAAACACTTGGCATAATTTAGTCACTATATAGTCGTGTAAGTATCTTCAGGACGTGTCTAATGGATGTGGGAGAAAGTAGCCATTTTTAAATTTTTTGACTCAAAACGCAAGGCGCTGTTTTCCAAAGGAAAAACCGGAAAAATCTGTTTTATGCAGCGAGAATATCCAATATTATTTTATTGAAATAATGATAAAGTGATTCCTTTTTATTTTGAAATTATGCAGACCCATCAATGGCTTAGAGATTTCAGCAGAGATTATATCTAAAAAAATAAAGATAGAAGAATATCCTGAAGATAAATTAGGAACTAAACGTGTCAAAAGAGATGAACAGCATAGAGCTTTTACATTTCGTATGCTCATTCTTGCAATATAGGGCTGAATCAACTGACTGCACAATCTAAAATAAATAATAAAAAGGAGATACAATAATGAACGAAAATGAAAACAATATGCCACTAACATCTGATATACAAATGCTGATAGCTGCTAATCTTCCTAACACAAAATATTTTGATAGTCGTTTTGACCATTTACAGTTTCAGACAGAGGAGTTACGCAGCAATCAGGATGTCTTTCGTGAGCAGTTACGTGATCTTAAACTGGACATGGATCGCAAATTTTCCGACATGGATCGCAAATTTTCAGATATGGATCGCAGATTTACCGATATTGATCGCAAATTTTCCGATGTTGATAAGCATTTTGATACATCGCGACAGGATATGCTTGATCGTTTTAACCAAGTAGATAAACGTTTTGAACAAGTAGATAAACGTTTAGATGAAACCCAACGTGATATGAAAGAACGTTTTGCGCAAGTGGACAAGCGATTTGAGCAAGTCATTGTATCTATTGAGAAATTAGGAACTAAACTTGACAAAAGAGATGAACAGCATAGAGCTTTTACATTTCGTATGTTCACTCTTGCAATATCTATATCTATTTTTGGGGTGTTAGGGGTTTTTATTAAAACACTTGGCATAATTTAGTCACTATATAGTCGTGTAAGTATATTCAGGACGTGTCTAATGGATGTAGAAGAAAGTAGTCCTTTTTAAATTTTTTGAATCTGTATGACGCAAAAAGCACGGCGCTGCTTTCCAGAAGAAAAACCGGCAAATCCTGTTTAATGCTGCGAGAATATCCAATATTTTATTTGAAAATAATGATAAAGTGATTCCTTTTTATTTTGAAATTATGGAGGCCAATCAGTTTGCAACAATTTGGACATTCGTCTGTCGAATATAAAATCGGCAGCAGACAAATAGTCAGGTCTAAAAATGGATAAAAATCATCTCATGCGTATTATCAACAGAGGCGAAGGCATTTCTGTTGAATTTAAATCCTCACGATCTAAGTTGAACAAGGATGTGTTTGAATCTGTCTGCGCATTTTTAAACAGTCATGGCGGCCATCTGTTTCTGGGTATTGCGGATGATAAAACCATTTGCGGCGTTAATGACGATGCTGTTTATTCGATAATAAACACTTTAATCACCACAGCCAATAACCCTCAAAAACTTTTTCCTCCATTTTATCTATCTCCTGAAATTTTTGAAATTGACCATAAAAAAATTATTTATGTATATGTACCAGAAAGCTCACAGGTTCATAACACTGCTGGAAAAATATTTGATAGAAACGATGATGGCGACTTAAATGTTACAGAATATACGTCCCATATTGCAGGGCTTTACCTTAGAAAACAGACCACATATTCTGAAAACACGATTTTTCCATTTGCAAGCCTTGATGATTTAAGATCAGATCTCTTCGCAAGGGTTAAGATAAGAGCCAAAAATGAAAATGGTGGGGCTCACCCCTGGTTTGAAATGACTGACAAAGAACTGCTTTTAAGTGCGCAACTTTTTAAAAAAGATTTACAATCTGGAAAGGAAGGACTGACCCTTGCTGCCATTCTTATCTTTGGTAAAGATGAAACCATACTCAATGCATTACCGCACTATAAAACAGATGCAATTTTAAGAATCAAAAATATAGACCGCTACGACGACCGCGATGATATTCGGACGAATCTCATTGAAAGCCATGAAAGACTCATGGCCTTTGTCGCAAAACATTTGCCTGATCCATTCTTTTTAGAAGACAATGTGCGTGTCAGTCTTAGAAACAAAATTTTTAGAGAAGCCATTGGTAATATCCTTATTCATAGAGAGTATTCACATGCTTTTCCAGCAAAAATGATTATTGCGTCGAATCAAGTGATTTTTGAAAATGCAAATCGGCCTCATGGGCATGGATTGATTGATCCTAAAACCTTTACCCCTTTTCCAAAGAATCCAATTATTGCCAGATTTTTTAAAGAAATCGGTTTTGCAGATGAATTAGGCTCAGGTGTTAGAAATCTATTTAAATACACAGCAATTTACTCACAAAATGGAAATCCACAGCTTATTGAAGGCGACATTTTTAAAATAATCATTCCTGTTACCGAGAAAGTTACCGAGCAAGTTACCGAGCAAGCTACCGAGCAAGCTACCGAGCAAGTTACCGAGCAAGCTACCGAGCAAGTTACCGAGCAAGCTACCGAGCAAGCTACCGAGCAAGTTACCGAGCAAGCTACCGAGCAAGTTACCGAGCAAGCTACCGAGCAAGTTACCGAGCAAGCTACCGAGCAAGCTACCGAGCAAGTTACCGAGCAAGTACTCTTAAATTATTGTATGATACCAAGGACGACGAAAGAAATCATGGATTTTGCAAGATTGAAGCATAGAGAGCATTTTCGATCTGAAATATTGAAACCCCTGTTAGAAAGAAAATTACTTTTTATGACAATTCCAGAGAAGCCCAATAGCCCGAAACAAAAATATTATTCAAAGAAAAATGAATTCTTTGCAAGAGCGGGCAATGGTTCAAAAATTGAGTTCAATTTGGGGGCATGATTCTTTTGGGCGCGTTTAATATCCGGATCCTGACCTGTATAAAACAGGCTCAGTCTCAATAAAAAATTTGTTGTGGTTCATAAGATATTAATAATCAAAAAATTTGCCTATGTCAAAACAAAACTTAACAACAAAAGAAATCGAATCCTTGCAAAAAAAAATTGAATCCCAGGCGCAAGCAATCAAATCATTTCAACAAAAAAATCAATTTTTTGAAATGCTAATCAAAAGCCTTCCCGGGTTATTTTATCTATTTGATGACCAGCTCAAGGTGTATCGATGGAATAAAAATGTCGAACTGGCCACCGGCTATTCGGCGGATGAAATCAATAACCGCAACCTGTTTGAGCTTTTTGCTGAGGAAGAACAGCAAAATGTAAGAAAATCGATTCAACATGCTTTTACGACAGGATCTGGTGTTCTTGAAGCCACCCTGTTAACCCGGAATGGGCAACGAAGCAATTATTTCTTTACTGGCGTTACTGCAACAATTGATGAGACCTCTTATCTTCTGGGCATGGGAATTGATATCAGTGAACTGAAAAAAGCAGAGGATAGCCTTCGTGAAAGTGAGGCCCTTTACCGCATATTTGCCGAACGAATGACTGAGGGCGTTGTTTTATGCCAGGCACTGGATATTATATTTGTCAATAATGCCATGATTGAAATGCTGGGCTATCAAAAGCCTGAGGATATGCTCAAAGATCAAATTCTTTCATTTATATCTGATCGTTTTACCATGTACTTCATGGAAATGTTTGAATCACTTGAAAATCAACCCAATGGTGAACGTTTTTTTCAAGCCCGATGGATAAAAAAAGAGCAATCGGAAATATGGGTTGAAGGACGCGCCATTTTGATTCAATGGAAAGGTAAGCCCTCTGTTTTGATCACTGCTCGCGATATAACCAGTGCCAAATTGCGTGAAATATCCATGCAGGAAGAAACCGAACATTTGCGGCGAGAAAATGTCAATCTTCGATCATCAATGAAAGATAGATACCGATTGGGTGCAATTATTGGCAAAAGCACAGCAATGCAGAATGTTTATGAACAGCTTTTAAATGCATCAGGGACTGAGGCCAATGTGATTATCTATGGCGAATCTGGCACAGGAAAAGAATTGGTTGCCGCAGCAATTCACAACATGAGCCGGCGAAGAGATAAAAAATTTGTTACTGTCAATTCTGCCGCTATTCCAGACAATCTGCTGGAAAGTGAGTTTTTTGGACATAAAAAAGGGGCGTTTACCAATGCAAATACAGATAGAGCCGGTTATTTAGATTTGGCTGATGGCGGCACTTTGTTTTTGGATGAAGTTGGCGATCTCAGTATCAATCTTCAGGCCAAATTACTTCGGGCCATTGAAGGTGGCGGTTATAATCCTGTTGGCAGCAATGTTACCAAAAAGTCCAATTTCCGAATTATTGCAGCAACCAACAAAAATTTATTGGAAATGTCTAAAAATGGCGATGTACGAGAAGATTTCTTTTTTCGTGTGCATATTATTCCCATCAAACTGCCTCCTTTAAGAGAACGTAAAGATGATATTCCATTACTGGTTGAATCCTTTGTAAAAAAATATTCTGAGCATAAAAAAACTGTTATCATTCCCGGACAAATCATGGAAGAATTGATTCAATACGATTGGCCGGGCAATGTTCGAGAACTTCAAAACGTTATTCAGCGATACCTTACTGTACACCGGCTGGATTTTCTCAGAGAGGAGAATACTTTGTCAATTATTCCCAAACATGAAACCGCCCAAAAATCTCATGAAACAAAGCCCTATTCACAATTAAAAGAGGATATTGCAGATCTTGAAAGAAAAAATATCATGGAGGCACTGAAAAAAACAAAGGGAAACAAGACAAAAGCGGCTGAATTGATGGGCTTTTCAAGAAAAACCCTGTCGAGAAAAATGAAACGTCTCGGACTTGTTTAGCATATTCAATCTTGACCAATATCCGCCTTTATTTATTGATAAAGCATAATTGGGTATGTTTTCAAACAGGGAACAGGTTCTCAATAATCATTCTTTATTGCAATTTTTCAGCAATATGGTATAATAAACCTTTTTTTTGTGTTCATAAACATTGAACGAATTTATGTATTTTGATATTAATCCCAAAAGAAAGGAAATCATATGGGACTTGTTGAAGACAAGATAAATGCGCTTTTAGCGCGTGAGGCTGAAATCCAACAAATGGGTGGTGATGTTGCAATCCAGAAGCATCATGACAAAGGGAAGCTTACAGCAAGAGAGAGACTGGACATTCTTTTTGATTCAGGAACATTCAGGGAAATTGATGCCTTTGTTACACATCGCTGCGTGAATTTTGGTATGGATGATGTCAAAATTCCGGCAGACGGGGTTGTAACCGGTCATGGAATGATTAATGGACGACCCGCCTTTGCATATTCCCAGGAAAGTACCTCCAAAACAGCAGGCAGTCTGGGTGAAATGCATGCAAAGAAAATCTGCAAAGTGATGGATATGGCCCTGAAAGCCGGTGTGCCTTTGATTGGCCTCAATGATTCCAGCGGCGCCAGAATTCAGGAGGGCGTTGATGCATTATCAGGTTATGGACAAATTTTTTATCGCAACTCAATCAGTTCGGGTGTGATTCCACAAATTTCGGCAATTATGGGCGCAACTGCGGGCGGTGCAGTTTATTCACCGGCTATGACCGATTTCATTTTCATGGTAAAGAATACCAGTTATATGTTTATTACCGGCCCACAGGTGATTAAATCTGTGACAGGAGAGGAAGTCTCTTTTGAAGAATTGGGCGGTGCCATGACCCATAATGAACGCAGCGGTGTCGCACATTTTGCCTGTGAAAATGATGAAGATGCCTTGAATCAAATCAAGTGTTTGCTATCGTACATTCCAATTAACAATATGGAAGATCCACCAGTGATTGACACCAATGATCAGGCAGATCGAATTTCCCCGAGCTTAAATACAATTATTCCAGATGATCCAAATCAGGCCTATGATATGAAGCAGGTCATTCAGGAAATTGTTGATGGTGGTGAATTCTTTGAACCGCATCAGTATTTTGCAAGGAATATGATTGTCTGTTTTGCTAGACTCAACGGACGATCAGTTGGAATTATTGCTAATCAGCCCTCTGTTCAGGCAGGATGTCTGGATATTGATGCATCAGACAAGGCCACAAGATTTATTCGCTTTTGTGACTCCTTTAATGTGCCCTTGTTAACCATCGCAGATGTGCCGGGATATTTGCCAGGAAAAGACCAGGAATGGGGGGGGATTATTCGTCATGGCGCCAAATTATTGTGGTGTTATTCTGAAGCCACAGTTCCCAAAATGCTTCTGGTTACCCGAAAAGATTATGGTGGCTCGTACCTTGCCATGTGTTCAAAAGATCTGGGCGCAGATATGGCACTCGCCTGGCCAACAGCACAAATTGCTGTGATGGGCGCTCAAGGGGCAGCAAATATTATTCATCGAAAAGCCATTAAAGCTGCCGAAGATCCCAAACAAATGCGCGCTGAAAAAATTGAAGAATATGAAACACTGTTTTCTAATCCCTATTGTGCAGCCAGTCGGGGTTATATTGACGCAGTCATTGAGCCCGCAAAAACCCGTTCCAGACTGATCGAATCCCTTGAACTATTGTGTAATAAGCGCGAAATTCGACCACCGAAAAAACATGGCAATATTCCCATGTAATGTCAAACTCAGAGGGGACGCCCTTCACAGAAAGGACACATTATGGATAAAAAAAAAATGTCCATTGCAGTCGCAGCAGTAATGAACTACATATATGAAGAATCATTGGCGTGTGCAGTACATACAATGTCACAACCAAAAACTGCGCCACAACCCAAAGTTGCGCACAACACGTGGGGAACAAGTGGTCGTTTGGATGCCATGCAATTGCGACAATTGATGCAATTGAGAACATTTAAATCAAAAGGATTGTAAGGTTTGTTTACCTTATAAATCTTCTCTGATAAAGAATATTATCACGCTTGCATTTTGTGAGTATAATAAGGAGAAATTTTTCATGCATGACATAAATGATATAAAGGTTCAGTTAACCGATATGAACTATGAACCGACTCGGCCCAAAGCTGATAATCCAGTAAAAATAATGGATATCTCCCTTCGGGATGGTCATCAGTCATTGTTTGCAACCAGAGGCCGTACCGAAGACATGATTCCTGTTGCAGAGTTGATGGATGAAGTTGGATTTTGGGCAGTTGAAATGTGGGGCGGTGCGACTTTCGATGCCATGCATCGCTTTTTAAATGAAGATCCCTGGGAACGTATCCGCACATTGAAACGTTATTTCAAGAAAACCCCTTTTTCAATGCTGCTTCGGGGGCAGAACCTTGTGGGTTATCGCAATTATGCTGATGATGTGGCACGTAAATTTGTCAAGCGCGCAGCAGATAATGGGATGGACATTTTCCGCACATTTGATGCACTCAATGATTATCGGAATTTTCAGACAGTTGTGGAAGAAATCAAAAAGGCTGATAAGCATTTTCAGGGTTGTATATGCTACACCATGACCCAACCCAGATTGGGCGGTGAGGTTTACAATTTGGACTATTATGTTAATAAGGCAAAAGCGCTTGAAGAAATGGGCGCAGACAGTATTTGTATTAAAGATATGGCGGGTTTAATTGCACCTTACGATGCCTATAAACTGATTAAAACCCTCAAAGAAAATGTCACTCCGCCCATACATTTGCACAGTCATTTTACTTCAGGCATGTCATCCATGTCGCATTTAAAAGCCATTGAGGCAGGTGTTGATATTCTGGATACCTGTATGACTGCTTATGCCTATCGTACCTCTCATCCAGCAATCGAACCACTGGTGATGTCGCTTCTGGGCACCAACCGAGATACAGGATTTGATATCAAAAAGTTGGCAAAAATCAACGAGATTATGGAAAAAGAGATTATTCCCAAATATTTGCATCTTGTAGATGATTCCAAATTCTCGATTATTGATATCAACGTTCTGCTGCATCAGACACCGGGTGGTATGCTTTCCAATCTGGTCAATCAGCTTCGTGAAATGGATGCCCTGGATCGAATTGATGAGGTGTATAAAGAATTACCGCGTGTTAGAAAAGAATTGGGACAAATTCCATTGGTGACACCGACCAGTCAGATTGTGGGCACACAAACAGTCAACAATGTATTGTTTGATGATGAAAAAGAGCGATATAAAATGATTACCGGTCAGGTCAAAGATTTGTGCTATGGATTGTATGGAAAAACTGCCATCCCAATTGATCCAGAAGTACAAAAGAAAGCGCTTAAAGGCTACCCCAGAGGTGAAACACCTATTGACAGCCGCCCTGCGGCTGTATTAGAACCAGAAATGGATACAGCAAGAGAAGAAATTGGAGATTTGGCAGTTGACCAGGATGATTTAATCTTGTATTCTCTGTATCCTGTTACCGGAAAAAAATTCTTGAAATGGAAATATGGCAAGGAACCTGTTCCTGAAGATGTCAAGCCCAGGACATTGGACGATGCCAAAGCCATGATTGAAACCTTGAAAAAGATTCGCAAAGGTGAGATCTCAATTCCTGAAAAGAAAGATATTCCTGAAAAAGGTGAAAACCTTCGTGTCTTTAATGTCTTTATTGAAGAGGAGTATTTTGAAGTCGGTGTTGAGCAGGTTGGTGGCGCATCAATGGTAAGTTATGTTCAAGCATTACCGACAGAATCAGGCCAACCAGCACCACAACAGCAAGCAGCCGTTCCACAACCATCTGTTCCCGCAGCGCCAACACTTTCAGCACCGACAGTGCCAGCAATGCCACCGCCACCCAAACCGAAAGCACCTGCACCCAAAAAAGAAGCTGCACCAGCAGAAGTATCCAGTGTTGATGGTACACCGCTTAAAGCACCCATGCCTGGTATGATTGTCAATTACGAAGTAAGTGTTGGCGATTCTGTCAACGAAGGTGACACAGTTGTCATTCTTGAAGCCATGAAGATGCAAAATGCACTTCCCGCACCATCTACAGGGACAGTTCAGGTAATTCATTATGCAAGTGGTGACTCGGTATCGAAAAATGATATCCTTTGTGTGATTGGTTAACCTGATTTTTCACACATTGCTTTTCATCCCCGATCCACATTCTATCAGAAATTGTGGAATCGGGGTATGGAGTTGACCACAATTTTTTTGAGTGCAACAAAATGTCCCAGCCTGTTTTTTTTAGTTTTTTCACCGGTGTTACACTCAAATCGTCTTTTGACTATAAAAATGGTCTTATATTGAGATGTAATCAAACATGTTCATAGATTACACAGACTAAAATTCCTAAAGAGGAGAAAGAATTATGCATTTTTTTAAGACGAATCACTTAATTGTGAGCGTGTTTATTATTCTTTTTTGGGTTTCATGCGGTGAAGAAAACCAAAAAATGTATGAAGCAAAATATCCAGATGGTACAATCAAAGAAACAGGCCTGCTGAAAAAAAATGAAAATGGTGAATTTCAACGTGAAGGTGAGTGGCAATTATTTTATAAAGATGGAAAACTCAAACAAAAAAAACAGTATACAATGGGCAATCTGAATGGATCCTATGAAGCGCTGTTTAAAAATGGAAATAGAAGAGAATCGGGCAGCTATGACAATAATGAAAAGGATGGCAAATGGTGTACGTGGAATGAATCTGGCCAGATACTTCAAGAAATTGAATATAAAAAAGGTGTGAAAAATGGCAGCTACATCATTTATTCTCCGGATGGACATAAGCTTGTACAGGGTGAGTATAAACATGACAAGAAAAATGGCAACTGGATGAGATATTTTCCCGGCGGAAAAGAAAAAGAAAAGGGCGGTTACATGGATGGTCGAAAACATGGTAAGTGGTATACATGGGATGAATCCGGTCAACTGATTAAAAATATGAACTACGTTAAAGGCCAGATTAGTAATCAAAAATCCTATAACCGAAATCAATCATCACATGGCGGAAAACCGAATCAAATGAAATGACAGGCGTTTTTTTTGATAAACGCTAAGGAGATAATAATGAATATTCATGAATATCAAGCAAAGGAGCTGTTTAAAAAACATCAAATCCCCATTCCAGATGGCGGCATCGCATTCAATGTTGACAGCGCGACCAGTATTGCTGAGGCGCTACACGACTTTCCGGTTATCGTAAAAGCCCAAATTCATGCCGGTGGACGTGGAAAAGCGGGTGGCGTTAAATTGGCAAATAATCTGTCGGAAGTTAAAAAGTTTGCAAAAGAAATGCTGGGAATGACGCTGATCACAAAACAAACCGGTTCCAAAGGCAAGCGCGTTAACAAAATTCTGATTGAATCCGGTGTGAATATTGATAAAGAATTGTATTTCAGCATTTTACCGGATCGTGCTTCAGCCAAGATTGTATTGATGGCCAGTCTTGCCGGTGGCATGGACATTGAAACTGTCGCTGAAGAAACACCTGAAAAAATTGTAAAAGTCTATGTGGAACCGCTTTCAGGCATTCAAGGCTTTCAATTACGACAACTGGCCTTTGGCCTGGAATTGCCATCATCCTTAATGCGTCAATTTTCGCTGATGGTTCGCAATCTATATGATTTGTTTGTCTTGAATGATTGTTCTCTGGTGGAAATTAATCCATTGATTATTACAAAAGAAGCGCGGCTGATGGCAATTGATGCTAAGATCAATTTTGATGACAATGCGCTGTTTCGTCAGAAAGAAATTATTGAATATCGTGATGTTGATGAGGAAGATCCATTAGAGGTCGAAGCCTCGAAATATCAGTTAAATTATATTAAAATGGATGGCAATATTGGCAACATGGTCAATGGAGCAGGACTCGCCATGGCGACAATGGATATTATCAAACAGGCGGGTGCTGAACCGGCTAATTTTTTGGATGTTGGCGGCGGTGCGAATGCAGAACAGGTTGAAAATGCCTTTCGAATCATGCTGAGTGATCAAAATGTGAAAGGGATCTTGATCAATATATTTGGCGGGATTTTACGATGTGATGTTTTGGCCACTGGTGTGGTCGAGGCGTCAAAAAAGGTGGGGCTGTCATTGCCGGTTGTGATTCGTATGGAAGGCACCAATGTTGAGGCAGGTAGAAAAATTCTGGAGGACTCCAGATTGAATCTCATGACAGCGACTGATTTAGCCGATGCTGCCCAAAAAGTCGCGCAAATGGCCCAGGCCTGATTCTTGGGATAGGAGAGAGAATTATGAGCATATTTGTTGATCAAAATACACGTGTTCTTGTCCAGGGCATTACCGGAAAAGAAGGTTCTTTTCATGCGCGTCAGTGCATTGCCTATGGAACAAATGTTGTCGCAGGTGTAACGCCAAATAAGGGCGGTCAAAAAATGGATGATGTACCGGTATTTAATACAGTTGCATCAGCAGTGAAAGAAACTGATGCCAATTGTAGTTTGATATTTGTCCCCGCTGCGTTTTGTGCCGATGCCATTATGGAGTCCGCTGATGCAGGTGTTGATTTGATTGTTGCCATTACCGAGGGAATCCCGGTACTGGATATGATGAAAGCCAAGCAATATATTCAAAACTATCCTGTACGATTAATTGGTCCCAATTGTCCGGGAATAATCACACCCGGAGAAACAAAAATTGGGATCATGCCCGGAAACATCCATAAACCCGGTGGCCCCATTGGTGTTGTGTCACGATCCGGAACACTGACTTACGAAGTGGTGCATCAGTTAACACAAAATGGTCTGGGGCAGACAACATGCATTGGTATTGGCGGTGATCCGGTAAATGGCACCAATTTTATTGATGTTCTTGAAGCATTTCAGGAAGATAACAAGACCCAGGGAGTTGTTATGGTGGGCGAAATTGGGGGGAATGCGGAAGAAATGGCCTGTGAATATATCAAACAGCACATGTCCAAACCAGTTATCGGTTTTATTGCAGGGCTGACCGCACCCCCAGGAAGACGCATGGGGCATGCTGGCGCGATTGTCAGTGGAAGCAGCGGCACTGCCCAGGCAAAAATTCAGGCCATGAAAGATGCGAATGTTCATGTTTGTGAAAATTTGGGAAAACTGGGTGAGATGGCCAAACAAATCTTTCAATAATGGGACAGACACATCATGCATGAAATGGGCATTGCCATTCAAATAATCGATATCGCCAAGTCGTCAATCCCAGAAAATCTTAAAGGGGAGCCGGTTCAGCGAGTCAATATTGCTGTGGGGAAATTGTCTGCCATTGTGCCTTCAAGCTTGAAATTCTGCTTTGATATTGCAATTAAAGATACACCGCTTGAAGGCGCAACTCTTCATATTGAAGAATTGCCGGTTACCCTTCAATGTAAAAACTGTAACAATAAATGGGCTGCTGAACAGCCAATGTTTAAATGTGAAAAGTGTGATAATACTGATGTTGAGATGCTTTCAGGACGTGAATTGGATATTGTTTCAATTGAATTGGCGCAGTAACTATTTCTTGCTGTTGCGAAACTCGCTTGAGTTGCAAGCTTTTTTATTTTTCCAATACTCATGACCATTGGACTTAACCCAAATGAAATGACCAGCGAAAAATGATTTATTTCACTTCATCATCTTTATTTCTTTAATTATGATATCTACATGTTTCTGTGCAGCCCCAGCAAGTTCTAGGACAGCCTTTCTTGCCTGTTGACCAACAATAGAAGCCTGAGCCTGATGTTTTGCAAGTAGCAAAACCTGATTTTTCAAATCCTGGGCATTGCTAACCATGATACCTCCGGATGCGGCTTCCAAAACATCTTTGGCCCATAAAAAATCATCCATATAAGGACCATATAATACAGGCTTACCCCAAATCGCTGGCTCCAAAACATTTTGTCCGCCCTGTGACACAAGACTCGCACCACAAAAAACGACATTCGCAATACTATATAAACCTGCGAGGTCTCCAATTGTATCAACCAAAACAACTGGGGCATTCCTTGATTCCCTGGCTTTGCACCAGGAATACCGATTATATTTCAGATGAGCTTGCTTTAACTGGGTTTCAATACCCGGGCATCTTTCAATATGACGCGGTGCAATAAGACAAAGGGCATCAGGAAATTCTTTGCAAAGAACTTTATACGCATCAATAACCATTGCTTCTTCACCAGTGCGTGTACTTCCTGCCATAAAAACAAAATTTTTTGAACGAATATTCAACAACGACCTCAATTGTGCTGGAAGCCATGGAATATAGGTCTGCTTCAACAAATCAAATTTGGCATTGCCCGAAATAGAAACATTTTGAGGAGATGCGCCCATTTGACAAATCCGGATCGCATTGTCCTTGCTGATCATGCTAAAAGCATCAATTTTCTGAAGAATGAAACGAACAAGTGGGGAAAATTTTAGAAAGCCATTTACCGATTTTTGCGAAATGCGGCCATTGACTATGATTACAGGAACACTCAATGCTTTGGATATATAAATCCAGTTGGGCCAGATTTCTGTTTCCAATAAAACAAGGATATCGGGCCTGATTGCATGAAAAGCCAATCGCACTGATACGATAAAATCAATTGGAGAATAAACACATTGCACGCCTGGATGATCAATTTTTTGGGCAAGGTCAAATCCTTTTGGAGTGGTTGTGGAAAGGACAATATCAATGTCTGGAGCGGTTTCAAAAAGGACATTAATAAGTGAGCGGGCAACATTAATTTCCCCCACTGAAACAGCATGCAACCAGACACGTCGTTTTTTGGATGGCGATAGTTTTGGATATATTCCTGATCTTTGAAATACAAGCTTTTTGTAGCGACCGGTCAAAAAAACACAGATCCAAATAAATGGCAAGAGGCTGACAACAAGGATGGTTGACAGACAAACATATATCCAGTAAAGCAGATTCATCGAAGACCTATTTCCTCAAAATTGTCTTCTTTTATTCTTAACAAATATAATTGCTTTTGTGCTTCACCCTGTGCATCAAAATGCACAAATCCGGTTAATCCACGATATTCGGTCATATGAATTAATGCATCTTTAAGTTCCGTCGAATATTGAATCGTTCCAGTGTTGAGCAATTCAAAGAGAATCATGGCAGAATCATATGTGATCGCTTCCCATAATGTGGGTTTTTTTTCAAACGTTGCTTCAAAGGCAGCAACAAACTGTTGCACATGGGGTAAGTGGCTGTCACAGAAAAATAAATCGGGAAAAACCGCATTCTGAACATACGATTTTGAGATGTCAATCAATTTTTTGGAATGCCATAGGTTGGTCCCCAGGAGCTGAACATTATTTATATCATGATATCTTAATTGCGGTGCAATCATTCCAATTTTATCCGGTCGGTCAGGGATGAATATGGCATCAAAATCGACAATGGGCTTCAATTTTTTTTGACGCCATTTACTGACACCTGGCCGATGAAAATATTTTCCGACCATTTTTTTTATTGTATCTGAAAAATCTGTCTGACGATTATTATAGGTGTTGACTGCGCGAATCGTCCCCCCTTTTTCAATAACAACATCCCAAAATGTATCCATATATGATTGACCATAGGGATCATCAGGGTACAAAATAGCAAAATCACGATATCCAAGTTCATCCATTGCATATGATGTTATGGCCCGAACCTGCAATTCTTGTGTAATAAAATTACGAAACACAAATTCGAGATCTCGGGTAATTTTTTCCCGAGATGTTAGTAAAATGATTGGAATTTGATGCGCATTGGCGCTTAGCGCCACAGCCTCAGCCTGATCTGAAGTAATCGGACCAATTATAGCCTTGACATTTTCTTTCAATAATTTTTCAAATGCCAGAAGAGCGTCTTCAATCGTTTCTCCGGAATCCTGCATTTTTAGCTGAACCGGATAAACATTTTGAAGTGTTGAAAATTGAGAATGTGCAAATAAGGCGCCATTAAGAGCCATCTGGCCAAATTGACTGTATTTTCCAGAAAGCGGAAGTAAACAGCCGATCGTGTAGGATTCAAAGACATCTCCCTTTTTTATGGATTCCATTTGTTCCTGGATCATTGAGATCATTTCATGATCAGGATACTCCATCACAATATTTTCAAGGATTGTTAGGGCCTGTGTGAAATTATCAGATTTAATTTTGTTTTGAGCCTGTTGATAAAGCATATAAACAACTGGAAACCGGCCTTGATACACATTAATCAGGTATTGAAGTTCGTCAGGGGTTAATATGGAAATTGCCTGTTTTGATCGGGTAATGATCAGTGGAAGTTCATTTTGCGTGGCAATTTCAAATGCATATGTGTAGGAGACGACAGCTTCCTGTGCGCGATCCAGGGCGAGAAGTATGTCACCTTTCAATAAATATAAGCGGCTGTGATCATTCTTATGTGTGGCTAAAAATGCTGGTTCAATCTGCTGAAGTGCTTCCTCGTATTTTTTTTGGCTGTAATTATTATAAATCAAACCGAGATGCGCACGTGATGAGAATATGCTGTCAGGATAATCATTTATCAGTGTTTCATAAATCTTTTTTGCTTCATCAAATTTTCCCTGTATCGTATATATGGAGCCAATTTTCATGAATGCTTTGTCTTTAAATTGATCCTTATCATTAGCTGCTCGGGTAACATATTTTAAATAAATTTTAAGCGCTTCAGCATATGATCGTTCTTGATACAGTTTTTCGGCCTTTTGAAAGGTTGCTGACTCAATGTCAATTTTGGGCGTTGGTGGTTCGGTTGGTATGGTTTTTACAGAGGGCGTTTGTGTACAACTTTGAAACAGGAATAAACACATGACTATGAACCAGGAAAAAACATGTTTGTTCATGATGGCTCCAGAAAAATACTAAATAAACTGTCAGGTTTGATATCATCTGATATCAAACCTTTACTTATTCATCGTTTGAAAAGAATGCCGGTCAGGCATTATTTCTTTTTATTTGCTTTGATATTCATGTATTCAAGCGTTTGATATGTAATACTACCAATAGCAAGGCCTTTGTCACGCTGGAAGGATTTTAGCGCACGACGGGTTTGACGGCCCAGGATACCATCAACCGGACCTGGATTGTAACGATCTTTTCTTAAATGTCGTTGAATTTTTAATACCAGATTTCTATCAATATTGGTTTCGCACATGGTACGTTTCCAAATCATCTGCCCCTCAGTAATCTTCACTTTTTTAGTAATTGTTTTATACTGAGCAGGAATGGGAACCACTTGCTTTTCCGGCGGTTGAATCATTTTTTTGTACTTGATTGTCTTGTAAACTGCTGGTTTTTGAATTTCTTCAATCCGAGCTGGGCTGACCATAATTCGTTTTTTTACAGTCTTGTATTTTGGCGGCACATGAACCATACACATGACTTCACCTGTGGCGTTATCGATTCTTTCAATATTGCCACGTCCCTTTTTCCATATGGTATGGGCCTCTTTGACCAGTATTTTTTCGGTAACCCATTTGTAAACAGCAGGTATTTCCTTGTATTCAGTTGTCGCTTCAGATATCATGATCTGTTTTTGTGCCATTTCATATTTTGCAGGTAAAATCTTGATTTCCTCTGTTGCAGGTTGAACCAAAACTTGTATTGAGACGGTCTTATACTTGGGTGAGATATAAACCCTGGCATAACATTCCCCCGGTTTGGCATTGGGTGGCAATTGAGCTGAAGTTTCAGCGCCTCCCATTTTAGCACCTTCCTGTACTTTCAGATTTGCGATTTCCAATTCTTTTTTGTATTCTTGAATTGTCATCTCTTTTTTATCAAGAGCGGATCGCAATCTTTCAATTTGAATTTGCTGTTGTTGCAGCAAATCATCAGATTCCATATCGGGCGACGGATGAGATATTGCTTTGTTTGCAACGATGTCTTTCTCATAGATATCATCTGCGGGCGCTGTTGTTCCGATATTGAATAATCGGGCACATCCAACAGAAAAAATGAGTAAGCCTGTAAGAACCAATAAACCTAAACGTTTTTGAATCATTTTTTTTAATCCTCCTTAAAGATTTTATTAATAGTTTCAAAAGACTGATACGCTTAGTAACATATTTTTTTATGCGTAACAAGTCTCTTTTTTTCAACAGGTTAAAAATAAGTCTTAATTCTGACCTTTTCAGTAATACCCAAGCATTAATGTGTTTTCACCATTTACTGAAGGGCCATCTTTCAATGAAAATTTTATTCTTAGGAATGTTCGAAAAATAATTTCCCCTTTTATCTTTAACATATAATCGTTTGGCACGTAGAGACGTAGCATGCTACGTCTCTACGTGCCAAACGATTATACGTTAAAGATAAAAGGGGAAATTATTTTTCGAGTATTCCTTAGCAGTTTCCCTAAATGGGATCATATTTTTCGAGTATTTCTTACTGTTAATGATACATGCGGTGAAGTTTATATTAATTTGTTTTCACCGCATATTATCATTGATTCGTAGATTATTTCATGACATTTTATCACGATTCACTTTCGCTCGGGCCTGTTTTTCCTCTGTTTTTTTGATAATGCGTTTCAGCGCAGCAGTTGTTCTTTCATGGGAAGGGTCCTCCTGCACTTGAAGTGTGTTTTTGCGGGCATCGGCAAATATCTTTCTTCCGGCTGGGGTTCTTGTAATAACAGAAGTCCAGCCTTCATCTGCCCCGATTCCACCAAATGAAAGGTCGGCAAACTCCGCTGAATAATCGGAACAAAACTGACAGGCATAACGTTTCATGAAATCCAGTTCATCAAGTGGCAATTCAATGACTTTACCAGATTTCAGGTGGATCATCAGTTTATCTTTGACATTGACTTTTTTCATGTCATCCCAGGAAAAATTGGCAATTTTTTCAATTTTTTTTCGCTCTTCTTCACCAAACATAAAATTGCCGGAACAAAACAATCCCAATGTAAATTTGATTGAGTCTGATGGCACAACACTCAAGGCTTCCATGCGACGAACCGCCTTGATCTGACAGGGGGTACCGACCATGGCCACCCGACGCAGCCCTTTCTGAACCATTGGCCGAAATTCCTGTACTGATGGCGAATATGTCGAGTAATCCTTGCCCAGATGCTTCATGCCATGTGAAGAGTCAAAATAAAATCCAGCGGCAGCTTTAATTTCTTCTGGTGTCGTTGCCAGGCTCGGCTCTCTCATAAATGGGCCGGTCTGTCTCGTTACAATGGCACCATCAATATGTCCACGATCCAACAATTGAAGTAAGATTCCGGTGACAACACCGCCATCAGTGGCCTTTTTAACAATTTCCGGGTCTTTTGCCCGGGCAATATGGGTTTCCAAAACCCGCCCCATGGGTTGGCTCCAGGAAACCAGTTCTCGTGTGTCTTCTTCGATTTCATCAATTTCCGGACAGATGGCATAACACAGGCCGCATTCAATACATTTTGAATGATCACTGTATTGGGGCAGGCCCTGCTCGTTTTGTACCAGTGCGGCATAATTTACTGATGTACAAAACGTGACACAGCCGCCACAATGATGACAATAACCGGGTTTTTGAACCTCATCAATGAGGTTTTGAAAAGTTTTCATCTGGGCCCCCTTTTTAATCAGTAATGGTTGGGCGCGGATGAAGTCCCGCACGTTCAACGATTTCAGGCACTTTTTCTTCCCATTCAATGGCCATGACATGGAATCCGGAAACGCCTTCAACAGATTTCAAACGTTCAATGGATTCAATACAAATGTCAATCCCTTCCTGTGCCTGTTTATCTTTGGGCACACCGGCCAGTCGTTTGACCACTTCTTCAGGCACATCCATACCTGGCACACGATTTTTCATATATCGGGCCATTCCGGCAGATTTCATGGGTGTGAGTCCGGCAAGGATATAGACTTTTTCGTGAAGTTTGCGTTCACGAACACCTTCCATCCATTTCTCGAATTTATCCAGATTATAAATACATTGGGTCTGAATAAATTCAACGCCAGCCGCCACTTTTTTGGCCAGTCTCGGTACGCGGATTTCAAATGGATCGGCAAAAGGATTGGCCGCAGCGCCAACAAACATTTTGGGCGGTCGTTTGATTTCATCACCGCCCAGAAATTTGGCCTCGTCACGCATCATGCGAACTGTCTGAATGAGCTGAATGGAATCCAGATCATGGACATTCTGACCCGGCTTGCAATCGCCAAAACTTTGATGATCACCGGACAGGCAGAGCATATTGTGAATATCATAGGATGCTGCGCCCAGGATATCGCTTTGAAGGGCGATTCGATTGCGATCTCGAGTCACCATCTGAAGGACCGGTTCGAGTCCCATCAGTTTTAACCGGATACATGCCGCCAGACTGCACAATCGTGTTACAGAGGTTTGATTGTCTGTAATATTGATTGCATCCACATGATTTTTAATCAGTTCGGCTTTTCGGGTAATATCTTCCGGATCACTGCCGCGGGGCGGGCCACATTCGGATGTGACAGCCATTTGTCCGGATACGAGAATTTTTTCAAGTTTGCTTGGTGTTTTGGTGCTCATTCTGCAATATCCTCCCTGACAAATTTTCGTGGACCACCGGCACGATCTGACGACCAATCTTTGACAGGAATTAATTTTTCATAATTGTCAATTTGACCCAATGCATTGAGTCGGTCGATAATCAATTGCCAGGCACAATCCAGATCTTTGTTGATTTCACATTTACCTTTTGTCGATCCACCGCACGGCCCATTCATCAGACGCTTGGCGCACCGTGCAATGGGGCAGATACCGGCTGTCAGTCCCAGGACACATTGACCACAGGCCTGACATCGTTCGGTATAAACGCCAAATTTTTCAACTGCTCCGAGAAATGTGGTATTTAATCCCGGATACACAGGCAAGGTGGTGTATTTTTCAGCCAGAAATTGAACCCCAATCCCACAAGCAGTTGAAAGGACAGCATCAGCCCACTGAAGGCTTTTTTCTGCGGATTCAAAAAACTCATGCTCACATTGACGTTCAATGCCATCATTTTTAATTTCAATGGAAACACCTTCCTGAGTGGCTTTCATTCTGAGCAGGGATGCAATAATTTCCGCTTCTTTATTGCCGCCTTGCTGGCAGACTGCCACGCAGGTATTACAACCAAAAACCAGTACACGCGAATGGCCTTTGATCATGTCCCAAATTTCTTCAAGCGGTTTTTGTTGACCCACAATCATTTGTGATCTACTCCTTCGTTTAACTGCCAGAGATGACTGACAGATGTGAATCATTTATGAAGCGCATGCCAGATTGGCGAAGGCCCCATTTGTTCGATTTTTTTAGTAAATTCAGTGCAAATCTCTGCCCACCTCGGTCCCATGGCAGCGGAAAGATTATACATTTCCAATCGTTGGGGATCAATGTTGACTTTGGGCAAAAGGGTTTTTAAATAATTAATTCTTGTTTTGGCGTTGTAATTTCCTTCCAGGAAATGGCATTGTCCCTCCAGTCAGCCAGCAACGAAAATGCCATCAACCCCGCGCTCAAAAGCTCTTAACACATACGAATGATCCAATTTTCCTGTGCAGGGTAATCGGATAATTTTCACATTCGGCTCATAGGAAAGCCGCATCACGCCTGCCAGATCGGCTGCTGCAAACGCACAATAATGACAGGCCATTGCCAAAATATTGGGTTTCCAGTCCTTTGGAATGGGACGCGGCGTTTCAATGGGAATGCTTTCCTGTTCCTGGGTTTTGTTTTTTGAACTCATAATTTCTCCATAAGATCGAATAGTCATAATTTTTATTTGGTAAGGTTTTTTGTAAATATTTATGATGTTTTGTCAATCATTTTAATTAAATCATGAGGCTGAAATTACAGCTCTGTATCATTCATTATTTAACCTTCTGCAAATCTTAAAAAATTTTCTCTTGTATGGTGAATGAAAACCAATCACAAATAATAATATAATATGCACATTCTTTAGAATTGTTTGGCAACAAATGAATCATCATGGATTGGCCTCAATTTTTGTCCATACCTTGAAAAAGCAAATAACCCCATATTTTTTGCCAGTTGATCGGATTCCTGTTCAAATGAATATGAAGCAACTGCCGCAATAATCTTAAAATTTTTATACTGTGGGAATTCTTTTCGAAATAAAGGAATTTTATTGACAAATTCTTTTAATCTGTTTCTTCTTAATCGATTTTTTACTTCAACGATCCCAATTTGTTTTGAATTGTAAAGAACAATGTCAAATTCTGATTTTTGTCCTTTTACATGGTGGCTGACAATATCAAATTTATAATTGCCTAAACTTGGATATTGACTAAAGCTTTCATAAAAAAACGCTTCTGTTTCAAAACCAACACTTAAACCCAGTTTGCGTAGATCTCGCATGGAGCGTTGAAGTTTTTT
>Ga0272440_1001060_pt1 | contig 22874 bp, 18 predicted proteins | sample SSMMMBAug17_FD_192440 | JGI IMG/M metagenome (GOLD analysis project Ga0272440, IMG submission 192440) | Marine sediment archaeal communities from Little Sippewissett salt marsh, Falmouth, MA, United States - SSM-MMB-Aug17 | ecosystem: Environmental > Aquatic > Marine > Wetlands > Sediment ...
ACTCAACTGTAACTTTGTTTTCAATAACTTTTCCATACATTCTCCAACTATTGATTGGTTGAATTTGTTGCATATCAAGATCTCCTTTATTGGAAAAAAAAATTATTGTTGTACAATCTACATCACTTATAAAAAATTATCAACACAACACCTTCTGTAATATACATTTAAATAATTAGTAAAAAAGCTGGAGACTGCCCCGAACTTTATGAGATTTGGTCGAGAATGAAATACAATGTGTCATTTAGATATTATTTTTTATTTTCATCAACCATGCGGTCCAGCGCTATTTGCATTGTTGTTTCAACAAGTTGAGCACATTCTCGAACATATTGATCATCTTGCGCCATTTCAGGCCCGGAAGGGTTGAAATAAATTGGATCAAGAATTTCTATTGAAATTTTTGAAGGATAAGGAATAAAGAAAAATAAAGGCAAAGGTCCTAATGTCAGGCCCCAGGGAATGCTTAATGTTAAGGGAAATACTTTGATTCGGGCAAATTTATCAAGACGTAAAAGCCTCGCCAGCCATCGCATATCATCAATAATGATATATACTGAATGGGCGCCTGCGGTAACCAGAGGAATGATAGGGACATTTTCACGCAGTGCCAGACGAATATACCCTTTTCGCTCTCCAAAAATAATTTTGTTGCGATGCCTGAATGGCCTCATGGCATCAATATCACCACCAGGATATACAATGACTTTTTTCTGATGTTGAAAAAGTTGATGTGCATTTTCGTGAGATGCTCTAACAGCACCCAGCGGTACAATAAATTGATGAATAAATGGTAATGAAATGGTTACTTCATGTCCTAATCCGTAGGGAACTGCACGCACACCTTTTTTCATACATATTTCTGATGCAAAGATAAAAGAATCCGGGACTAACATTGCAGCATTATGATTGCCAACATAAAGAGCTGGGCCTTCTGGAATCCGATATATTCCTTTAACTGTTGATCGAAAATAGTTACGCAGTATAAAATGAACATAGGGTGCAATTTTTTCGATCAGCTTATCATTTCGTTGATCGATACGATCAATGTTGTATCGTTTAAAAAGATTTTTTATCATTAATTTTTTTATCATCCATCTGAAATAATTTGCTGTATTAATTCAGAACGAACCGTTTCCCATTGATCAATTGGAACCTGGCAAGTACCTACTGCCCGATGACCACCACCGCCACGTTTCAGCATTAAGGATCCAATGTTGGTTTTGGATGTTCTGTTAACAATGCTGTGACCACAGGTAAAAACAACGTTTTGCTTTCTAAATCCCCAAATAATTCTCATGGAAATATTTTGCTCTGGAAAAAGAACATATTCTTTAAAACGATTGCCAGAAAGAATTTCTTCAACATCTCTTAAATCAATGATCAATAGATTTTTTTCAACAGTGCTATTTTCACGAATCATTTTTTCATATGCTTTTTCCTGTTCAAGATAACGAGCAATTCTCTCCTGAACATCAGGTAATTTAAGGATTTCATCCGCAGACATTGTCTGACAATATTCTATCATTTTTTCCATGAGTTGATAATTGGAAATGCGATAATCACGATAACGACCAAGTCCTGTCCGTGGATCCATTATAAATGAAAGTAATATCCAACCTTTGGGATCTAATATTTCATCAACAGTTAATTGACCACTATCACTTTTATCAACACCTTCCATCAATCCATTTTTCTCAAATTTCCCAAATTTTTCATCACCACCATAATAATCATAAATGACTCTGGCACAACTGGGTGCCTCTTTACTAAGCCCACTATAATGAAATTTTTGGTTAAGCTGCAATCGCTCTTTTTCACTGGAATGATGGTCAAACCATAAACCACAGCCCTCAACATAGGGAATATTCGTTAAAACGTCATTTTCAGTTACATCTACTTTGCCATCCTGTACATCTTTTGGATGAACAAACTTATATTCATCAACAATTCCGGCTTCGACCAGTAAAACGGCACAAACCAGACCATCAAAGTCCGAACGTGTAATGAGTCTCATGAAAAACTCCTTAATTGGTAAGTTTCTAATATTTTTTTTATTGTGATATTTTTACACTTTTTAATATCAATAACCTTTGTTTAAAAACAGTAAAAAATTTGCAAAAAATATGCCTTTAATGGTCATTGTATTCAGATCAAAAAATGAGTGATTTCTTTTATTACATAAAAGACTACAAAATAAATGAGTTTGATCTATTTCTTTTTGGTTACGTCATGGTTCTGGCTCTGCTTCTCAGATTGTTCTTCAATTTTTGCAGGTGGCAGCCCTAAACGCTCTCTTAAATTAGGTTCATGGAGAAGACCTGTATGGATTAGACCATCTGTAAAAATATATCCTGGAGTCCCTGTTATTCCCTTCTCTTTCATGAACAAATTGGTGGCCTCAACCTTATTTTTTCCCTGAGTACATTGATTATCAGATTGATATTCAGTTTCTAACCCTTCCAATCCTTTGTTATCACAAATAATTGAAATACATTGTTCTTTAGCCCCCTTATGAAATGATAAAGGATACAGAATAAAATGAACTGTTATTTCACCATGTTCTGCCATCTGCTTTAAAATTTTTTCACCTTTTTTACAATATGGGCATTGAGGATCAGTTACATAAAATAATTCAACGGGTGCTTTTCCTATAGAAAAAGCTGTATAAGACTTTAATTTTTCTACATCTTTTGGTGAGAGGCGGGTATATTCTTCTAATGCTTTTTTGGTTAAATTTTTTCCGGTCTTGCTGTCAATTAAATGTCCAAAAACAAGAAATTCATTATCAGGATTGGTATATAAAATATTGTCTCGACCACTAATTCGAACGTGAACTTCACAAAAACCTTTAAAAGGGGTCGGTTTAATGCCTCTTATTTCAACATCTCGTTTCATAATAGATTGAATGGACTGAACCAGTTGATCAGGTGTTGGACAATTTTCACAGAAAACTTGAGATGTCCCTGATAGGATAAATATACAAAAACAGTAGGCAATAATTAATTGACTTTTTATGAAGTGTTTGTACTGTTCTAAAACCATTTGTTTTCCTTTCAATAAATAATAATTTGATAAATAATGGTAACATTTCCAGCTCAAAATAGAGCAATTGACTTTATATATATGTATCAAAAAAAATATCATAGCCGCAATATTATTGCAACAGGGATAATTGTTTTTATATAAAACATAAAAACACTATTATTTTAACCATTAAATATCATTAAATAAATATTCACAAAAATCCTTTTGATTTCTTGACAATTGGTTCTCAAAAAATTATACCACTAAAATGCACACTTTTTGCAGTCTCGCAATAACGTTATCGTTATTATATAACTCACCAATAGAAAGATGGAATAAATGCTCCAAGGCATCCCCAAAGTCAGGATCAAAGATTCAATAGCAACAAAATTACTCAAAAGTGTTTTTGGTATATACGTGATTATCGCTGTCGTTGTGACACTGATTCACATTGTTGTTGAATATTATCATACGAAAAATACGATTATCAAGGAGCTTCAAGTTATTTATCGTACAATTGAAGATGGAATAGCACTGTCTCTATGGGATTTTGACCTGACAAAAACACAATCCATTATCAGTGGTGGAGTGATTTTGCCATCAGTTACAGGCATTTATATTGAAGATGAGACAGGAAATATCGTTGGAACCGCTGGCGAAATATATTTTCAAGATAATAAAACGTCTGGTTCAAATGCATTGATGGATTTTTTCAATTGGAATAAAGCAAACCCCGTCTACTCTTTTTCAAAACACATTTATTATCAATTAAATGCTAAAAAAGTCAGAATTGGCCGAATTCATCTTTTCTCTGACCGATCAGTTGTTTTCGATCGCATTCGCGTTGGATTCTTTTTCCTTATTATCAACTCTTTCATTAAGTCATTAGCTTTATGGATCATTTTTCTTTGGTACAGTCGTAAATATATTCAAAGACCTTTATACACATTAACCACTGCAACAACACAAATTGATCTTGATAACCTTGAACACTTTAAAATTGATATAAAGATACCTGGACACAATGAATTCAAAGTTTTGGAAAAAAGTTTCAAACAAATGACTGAAAAATTATTGGAATCAAGAACCAGACTTCAGAAATTAAATTCATCCTTAAATGCCTATAAAAATCATCTGGAATTAATGGTTGAGGAACGTACAAAAGAACTGACAAACGCCAATAAACGATTGGAAAATGAAATAGACAACCATAAACGTACCCAGGAAGAATTGTTTTTAGCCAAAGAAGAAGCTGAAATGGCCAGTCAGTATAAAAGTGAATTTTTAGCCAATATGAGTCATGAAATACGAACACCAATGAACGCTATTTTGGGTCTAACTCATCTTGTTCTTCAAACAGAATTAAATACAAAACAACATGATTTTTTAACCAAAATTGACATATCGGCAGGATCATTGCTTCGAATTATCAATGATATTCTTGATTATACAAAAATTGAAGCCGGAAAATTAGAAATTGAATCCATTTCTTTTAATCTTGATGCGGTGCTGGATAATTTATCAAATATTATTAGTATCAAAGCTGGGGATAAAGGGCTTGAGGTTTTATTTAATATAGAACCATCGGTTCCAAGATGGCTGATTGGTGATCCGCTGCGTCTTGAACAAATATTATCCAATCTGTTTTCAAATGCAGTAAAATTTACATCAAAAGGAGAAATTATTCTCACAGCGACTGTCATCGAAACTGTTGAAACAAAAGTTACAATAAAATTCAGTGTCACTGACTCTGGAATTGGGATGACACAAAAAGAAATTAACAAACTATTCAATGCCTTTACTCAAGCCGATGGATCAACGACACGAAAGTATGGAGGAACGGGACTTGGGCTTTCTATCTGTAAAAATTTGGTCCATTTGATGAACGGTAATATCAGTGTTAGCAGTGAGCCAGGACTTGGCAGTACATTTACTTTTACATTGCCCTTTGAAATTGACCAGGATGAGATTGCAAAAGGACAATTAATGGTTGATCAATTTAAAGAAAAAAAATGCTTGATTGTTGATGACAACGACATTTCAAGAACCATTTTTACTCAAAACCTGGAATCTTTTTCAATGCAATGTGTTGCTGTATCATCTGGGAAAAAAGCCATTGAAATACTCAAAAATGCAGATACTCCTTTTGATCTTGTTATCCTTGATTGGAAAATGCCTGAAATGGATGGTATTGAAACGGCGAAAAGAATCAAAGATCATCATGCAATTACCCAAAAACCCCAAATATTAATGGTGTCGGCCTATGGCCGCGAAGAAATTATTCATCGGGCTAAAGAAGCGGGTTTAGACTCATTTTTGATAAAACCCGTGAATCGATCTGTTTTATTTAATGCTATTGTAGATATTATTGGGGATAAAAATCAAGAAATTCAATATATTAAATCCCCAAAACGTATATCCACGAGAAACGATTTTTTGAAAAAAGTACGAGGTGCTCATATCCTTGTTGTTGAAGATAATGTGATTAATCAGGAAATCGTTATCGAACTACTGAAAGAAAACGGCTTCAAGGTATCAGTTGCGAACAACGGAAATGAAGCTATTCAAGCAGTTGAAAAAAATTCATATGATCTTGTTTTTATGGATATTCAAATGCCAGAACTTGATGGATTAGAAGCCACGAAATGTATTCGAGAGAAAGGGTTTAACGACTTGCCAATCATCGCCATGACAGCCCATGCAATGTCCGGCGATCGGGATAAAAGTATTCAGGCAGGAATGAATGATCATGTCACAAAACCATTGGATCCGATTAAACTATTTGAAACACTTGTGCGATGGCTTCCGGAAAGAGATCAGACTGATCAATGCGTTTTACCTGATATTACATCTGAAAAAGAGACATCTTGCATGTCATTACCGGATAAAATTAGCGGTATTTCAATTGAATTAGGGTTGAGCCGTTCAAATGGTAATAAAGCTTTATTTTCAAGACTTTTGAAAAAGTTTTATCAATCTTATACAAGAAATGACCTTGAAACGTTTAAAAAGTGTCTTGATGTTGGTGATGAAACAAAACAAGCAGAACAATGGATACATACATTAAAAAGTGTTTCTGGTAATATTGGCGCTGAAAATTTGCAGCGAGCCACCATTGAGCTTGAAAAAAGTATCAAAAATAACGCTGGTGAAACCAAAAGTGCTCTGGAGTTTTTTACACTAACATACCTTGACTTAATTGATACATTAAAAAATCTTAATCTTGATGAACAATCTTCGACAGATATAATCCAAAAAGAAATCATTAATGAAACCACTTTAAAAACAATGCTGAACGATTTGTCCGATTTTAGCCAAAAAAGAAAACCTAAGCCCTGTAAGGAAATTATTGAAAAACTTGCCTCTTTTGAATTGCCAAAACAAATTTCTAAAGATATTGACGAACTGGATTTAATTATAAAACGCTATCGTTTTAAAGAAGCATCACAAAAGATAGCAGATATCAAGGATAAATTATAAATCGTTTTGTTCTGGAGATTACGATGAAAAATAAAGATCTCTTTTCAGAAACGTATCATTTTCAATCAACTGTGCTGATTGTTGATGATGACAGACAACAACTTGAGATATTAACCGATTGTTTGGAAGAAAGTGTTTCAACAATAATTACGGCATCTAATGGGAAAGAAGCGCTATCAACTGCTAAGAAAGAACTGCCAGATATTATTTTATTAGATGTCATGATGCCTGAAATGAACGGTTTTGATGTATGCACTCAATTAAAAAAAGATCCCAGGACGAAAGACATTCCGGTTATTTTTATTACAGCTCTAAATGATTTGAACAGTATCCTTAAAGGCTTTTCATGTGGAGGTGTTGATTATGTTTCCAAGCCTTACCATACAAAAGAAATCCTTTCTAGATTAAATACCCATATCAGAGTTCAATTTCAACAACGAAAAATGATAGAATTGTCTTTGGAGCTAAAAGCGGCAAAAGAGGAGGCTGAAGCTGCCAGAATCATTGCAGAAAAAGCCAATAAAGCCAAAACGAATTTCTTATGTAACATCAGCCATGAGTTATTAACGCCAATGAATATGATTCAAAGTATGACTCATTTTGCTTTAGATTCAGGATTAAATCCAAAACAAACAGAGTATTTACAGAAAATCAAATCTTCATCAGATTTTTTAAAACTACTGATTGATGATATCTTAGAATATTCAACCATTGATTCTGGTAATGCGATCATCAATAATGATACATTTGAGATATCAAAAGTCATTTCTTATGTCAGAGATATTTTGTCGTCAAAAATAGTAGAAAATAAAGAATTACAGTTGCTTATTTCAGAAGATCCGATGATACCCAAATTATTGTTGGGAGATTACAATCGCATACAAAGAATTCTTATTCATTTGGGTGATAATGCCATTAAATTTACATCTAAAGGTTTTGTTAAACTGAAAGTTAGACTACTTGAAAAAAATGATCATCATGTGTCCATTTCCTTTTCTGTCATAGATACAGGAATTGGTATGAGCGAGTCTCAACAAGAATTTTTTTTCCAACCATTTACTCAAGCGAATATGGCAAAAGATAGAAAATATAGCGGCGTTGGAATAGGACTGGCGCTTTGTCAGCAAATGATAAAATTATTGAAGGGTAAATTCTCTGTTAGCAGCGGTCCTGAAAAAGGTTCGGTGGTTACTTTTCAACTGAATTTTTCACTCCCTCAAGGACTGAACCATTCAGAAGACAATCACAATCATATCGAATTATTATCCGATAACACAACAGCAGTTTTAAAAAAAGATTATGAAAATCAATCAACAAATGATTTAATGCGTAATCAACCCATGAATACTTTTTTATATCAATTGATTGTAAAATTGGAAGCCTGCCTTAAAAAAAGAAATCCTGTAAAAAGTGAGCAGCTTATTATTGAAATATTATCCAATACCCATGAAAAAGAAATACGTCGATTTATGCAAAAAATTCAGGAAAATGTAAGAAGGTATCAATTTAAAAATGCACAAAAACAACTTTCTATTCTAAGCAAGATGATCAATAATTGAGAGGTATCCTTATGCGCAAACTTTCTGAATGTACCGTAATGATTGTAGATGATACAGAAACCAATATTGACATATTAATTGAGACCTTAGGTAATGATTATGAAATTGCTGTTGCCATGGATGGAAAAAGTGCCCTCGAATACGTTGCAGAAGAACTTCCGGATTTAATTCTTTTGGATATAATGATGCCTGAGATGGATGGTTATGAAGTTTGTCAGCACTTGAAAAAAGATGAATTGACCCGCAAAATTCCAATTATCTTTGTTACGGCAATGAATGATGAAGCTGAAGAAAAAAAAGGGCTTGAAATGGGAGCCATTGACTATATCAGAAAACCATTTAACCCATCGATTGTTAAATCTCGGGTCAAAAATCATCTGGAATTGAAACTGGCGAAAGAAGAACTGGAACAACAAAATGTCAATCTCGAAAAAAAGGTTAAAGAAAGAACCAAAGAATTATCATTAACCCAGGATTTAACGATATATTCCTTAACATCACTGGCTGAAACACGTGATCCTGAAACCGGCGGGCATATTCATCGAACACAAAATTTTGTTAAAGCTTTAGCAGATAAACTGACTGAAATTCCCTGTTTTAAAGAAAGGCTTACAGAAGAAAAAATTGAACTTTTGTATAAGTCTGCTCCGCTTCATGATATTGGCAAAATAGGTGTTAGAGATAATATTTTATTTAAACCCTCTAAGCTGACAACTGAAGAATTTGAAGAAATGAAGCAGCACACGATATATGGCTATGCTGCACTAAAAAAAGCCAGTGATATGTTTGGAGAAAATTCTTTTTTTCGCTATGCACAGGAAATCGCTTATACCCATCATGAAAAATGGGATGGTTCGGGTTATCCCAGAGGCCTAAAAGGTGAAAATATTCCTCTTTCCGGTCGATTGATGGCGCTTGCAGATGTATATGATGCTCTTGTCAGTAAACGTGTTTATAAACCACCATTTTCTCATGAAAAATCAGTAAATATTATTCTCGAAGGCAGAGGAAACCACTTTGATCCTGTTCTTGTAGATGCTTTTTATGAAATTAATGAAATTTTTAGAAAAATCGCCATAAACTTCGCCGACTTTGATGAAGAAAGAATTTCTTTGAGAAAAAATTAGAATAGATAACCTGGGTTCATCATGGAAGAATTAGACATTACATCCAAACGCTCATGCCTTGATTGCCAATCAACAATTGACTATCAACAGGTACGTCAGTTCTTAAAAAATAAATACAACAAACAGAATGAAAAAAATGAAATACTTTACCAACAAGCCCAAGAAGATTTTCATGCAATACTAGATGTTATTATTGATAAATTCGACCCTGTTCGAATTTATCAATGGGGATCATTACTCAACAAAAATATGTTTAAAGATTATTCAGATATTGATATTGCTGTTGAAGGAATCGATAGTGCTGAAAACTTTTTTAAATTATACAAAGAAATTGAACCCCTCACTCGTTTTCCTTTGGATTGTGTTCAAATGGAAAAAATTGAGCCTGAATTTAGAGTTATCATAAAACGAAAAGGTAAAATTGTTTATGAACGAAATGAAAAGTAGGATACTTCAACTTGAATCTGAAATTATTGATATGATAAAAACCCTATCCAAAATAGAATCTATTTATAATAGTTATAATGATAGGCTATCTGATGATACTGATCTCAGAAATGCCGTCATGCTTACAGATATTTTTGTTAATTATTATAATTGTATAGAAACCATATTTTTTAGAATTTCAACTTTTTTTGAGAACAATTTATCAAAAGACAGATGGCACAGTGATTTATTAAAAAAAATGAGAATAAAAATGAATGGTATTCGCGAAAAGGTGATCACGGATCAAACATTTTCCATTTTAGACGAATTTAGAAGATTCAGACATTTTAAGCGTTATTATTATGATTATTCATATGACAGAGAGAAACTGAACTATTTACAAAAAAAATTTGATCAATTAGTATCAAATATTCATAATGATATTAATAACTTCATTGAATTTCTCAGGAGCTTAAATGATTAAATTTCTGTATATCAAGTTCATATTTCCTTATTTGACAGTTCATAAAAGATTTTATACATATAAATGTTTAGATATTACATTCAAATCCAAATCATGAGAGGACAACCCCATGGCTTATGAAGCTGTTATTGGGCTTGAAGTTCATGCCCAACTTAAAACCCAGAGTAAAATATTTTGTAATTGTTCAACTGCTTTTGGTGCCCCCCCGAATACCCATACATGCCCGGTTTGTTTGGGAATGCCTGGAACCTTGCCTGTACTGAACAAAAAAGTAGTCGAATTTGCTATGCGAATGGCCATTGCAACCAATTGTACGATTACAAAACACAGCCGGTTTGCCAGAAAAAATTATTTTTATCCGGATTTACCCAAGGGATATCAGATTTCTCAATATGAATTACCCATTGCCGAACATGGCGTTATTGAGATTGATATTCCAGAAAGTGGTAAGAAAAGAATTGGTTTAACACGCATCCATATGGAAGAAGATGCGGGGAAACTGGTTCACGATCCGCTTTTACCGATCAGTAAGGTTGATTATAATCGAACCGGTGTTCCCTTAATTGAAATCGTTAGTGAACCTGATATGAGATCGCCTCAAGAAGCCAGCGCCTATTTAAAAAAATTACATGCCTTAGTACAATATACTGACACCTGTGATGGTAACATGGAAGAGGGAAGTTTTCGATGTGATGCCAATGTATCTATTCGGCCAAAAGGTGAGACTCGCCTGGGAACGCGCGCAGAACTTAAAAACATGAATTCCTTTAAAAATGTTGAAAAAGCGATTCAGTATGAAATAGATAGACAGATTGCGATCGTTGAGCAAGGAAAAGAAGTGATTCAAGAAACACGGCTATTTGATGCAAACAAAGGCAAAACTTATTCCATGCGCGGCAAAGAGGAAGCCCATGATTATCGTTATTTTCCAGATCCAGACCTTATACCTGTTGTCATTGATGATAACTGGATTGACAGAATCAAGTCAGAACTTCCAGAACTTCCAGATTCACGAAAAACAAGATTTATAGAGGAATACCAATTATCTGAATATGATGCCACAGTTCTGACATCTGAACGGAAAATTGCTGATTACTTTGAAACTTGCCTATCCCATATCAATCAGCCCAAATTAATAGCCAACTGGATAATGAGCACGTTATTGGGACTGCTTAACACTGAAAATTTGACCATTGATCAATCTCCGATATCGGCTGAAAATTTAGCTAAATTATTACAATTTTTACATAAAAATGTTATTAGTGGGAAAATGGCCAAAACTGTTTTTGAAGAGATGGCAGATTCGGGAAAGACACCTGACGTTATTATTAAAGAGCGTGGATTGGTACAGGTTTCAGATGAAAATGAACTTTTACCATTAATCAAAAGCATTATTGAAAAACATCCTAAAGAAAAAGAAAGTTTTTTGGCTGGTAAAACAAAGCTTATGGGCTTTTTTGTAGGACAGGTTATGAAAGCAACCAGTGGGAAGGCCAACCCCAAAATGGTGAATGCGTTGATTAAGCAAGAACTTTCAGCATAATATTAATGATGGCGATACGATAAGGAAAGTGATAATCATTTTCCTGAATATTTATTATTAGAAATGGAGTATGTATTATGATGTGGACACTTAAAAAAGCATCTTTTCGCGTCTTTCATGTGGCGATGAAAATTGGTGCAATGGTTATGCCCTTTCCGGTTCCCAAATTAATAACAGGGCCCGGAAGTGTCAAAAAACTGGCTGAACAAGTTAAAGCCGATGGCTTAAAAAAAGTTCTGGTGGTAACAGACAGTGTATTAATGAATCTGAAAGTACCGGAAAGTTTATTAGCATCTCTGGAAGAAAAAGGGATTGAGTACAAAGTTTTTTCCGATGTTCAGCCAAACCCGACAATCCATAATATTGAGAATGGATTACAAGATTACCGATTAAACAAATGCGATGGAATTATTGCAATCGGCGGTGGATCTCCTATTGATTGTGCCAAAGTTATCGGTGCAAGAGCTGTTAATGGCAGCCGTTCGGTTCGTCAAATGAGAGGAACTTTCAAACTTTGGAAATCCTTGCCACCTTTTTACGCAATCCCAACAACAGCAGGAACTGGGTCTGAAACAACAATAGCAGCAGTTGTGACTGATTCTGAAACTCATGAAAAATTTGCGGTTTCATCCTTACCATTGGTTCCTAAATATGCTGTCCTTGACCCTGAACTGATGTTAGGTCTGCCCCCGCATATTACGTCAACAACGGGTATGGATGCATTGACCCATGCAGTGGAAGCTTATATTGGTTGGAATGGTAATCGGTTTACCGATAAGAATGCTTGCGATGCTACAAAATTGATATTTGATAACCTGGAAAAAGTATATAAAGATGGATCAGACATCGATGGCAGAAATAACATGGCTTTGGCTTCATTTTATGCAGGAACTGCTTTTACCCGTGCATATGTGGGATATGTCCATGCAATTGCCCATAATATGGGAGGACTCTATGGTGTTCCTCATGGCCTGGCAAACGCAATTATTCTTCCATATATTCTTGAATTTTGCAAAGTTGAAGCTGAAAAAAAATTGGCACAACTATCGATTGCCGGCGGCATTGGCACCAGTAGCGAAAACCAATCAACACTGGCACAACGGTTTATTGATAAAGTTAAATCCATGAATGAGAATATGAGCATTCCGACCTTTATTAAAGAACTTCAGGAAAAGGACATTTCCTTAATTGCAGAACGTGCTTTATATGAAGCGCATCCAGATTATCCGGTCCCTCGTATTATGACACAAGAAGAGTGTGAAGATCTCATTCGTAAACTCTTACCTCCAAAATAAAAAAAAAGCGGGCAAACGTTAAAGGTTTGCCCGCCTTTACTGACTTTTATCGTTTATTCGATTACTGCCCCCAGCCCCATCTCATTCCACGTCGAGATGTTTGTCCTTCAGAATCATCTGGCGGCGGCCCCATTTTGGCTGGACATCCACGTCTCATTTTACCTTTTCCTGGCCCATGAAATCGATGGAATGTTGATTTTAGTTGAACAAAACGATCTTTACCCAACAGTTTTCTGACTTCAATTAAAAATTGAATTCTTTTTTTCCACATATTCTGACCAATTCCTTGGATGACTTCGAATTTTTCTAATGCCGCAGTTTCATCAAATTCTGCTTGTTCCATTATCGTTTCCAAGTCAAGACGTTGGGTAGCCATTTCCCCTTTAATTGAAATCATTGCTTTTTGCTTTTCCAGAAAAAGGGTATCCAACCGTGTTTTTTCTTCAGCGGTTAATTTGAGTGATTCAGATACTTGTGGAACGTGCCACCATTTACCTGGTGGCAATCGATCTCCACCGCCAAATCCGCCACCATGCATTTTTGCATATCCAGTAACTGATATCATTACTGCAAACACACAGGCCATCATTAATGTTTTTTTCATTTTTACCTCCTTAGGAACCACAATTTAATAACTTTCCCATTCTTGCATCCCATATTCAGGCTGACTTTGCCCGATGCAAAATCGAAAAAACTTCGAAATAGAATAACTATTCCTTCAGCTTTTTCAATTTTCCATCGAACAAATTCAACCTAAATATGAACGCCATAATGGGAAAGTTATTAAATTGTGGTTCCTTAATAATTATTGAATGGTTAATGCTTATTGATTGATAAAAATTTATCTGGCATGCTTCAGATAAACAATTATGAAAGCTTATTTAAATGATTGTTTTGAACACGTTTCGTTTGCTCATCTATATCACTATCTATCTCATTTTCAGGAATATTGACAGGAAACACATAATCATAAAAAGGAACAGATAACAGATCAAACTCATCAACAACCATATATTGAAATTCATCAGGTAATATAGAATACGTTTTTTCATTCCAATCATTTTCCGGAATGAACATATTTTCTATTTGCTGTTTTGCCTCTATGATAGCGATCTTATCAGTCTGTTGATTTTGTGTAGGCCATATTCCCAAAATACCACCAATACAAATCATGAGCATCATTGCATACACCAGGGCATTCTTAACACGTAGAAATTGAAGGTTATTTCTTGTTGTGGCAACTGGTCGAAGTGAACGTCTGGGTGTTGGTGTATAATGATGGGCTAAACGTCCCAATTCATTTAGTTCACCTATTAAATCAGATTGTTTTTTTTGACACGTCGAACATTCTTTTAAGTGATTGATATGTGAGTTTTCTATGGCTTTTTCATCAATCAAAGACCAAAGTAAATTATTTTCATCAATGTGATTAATTTGATAATTCATGACCACCTCTTTGTATAAACTCTCTTAAAGCTTTGTGTTTTTTGAACTTGTTAAGAGCTCTGTATAAGTGTGTTTTTACAGTGTTTTCATTTTTTCCCAATATGATGGAAATATCTTTGACATCCATATCATCCACATATTTTAGTAAAAAAATTTCTCTTTCCCATTTAGAAAATTCATTAGACAGTTTTTTTAAGAGTGTTGTAAATTCTTTTCTAAATATTTCTTTTTCAGTAACGTCACTCGCATCTATTGAATTCTCATTAGTCTCAATATCCGAAGCAGTTCCCATAAAAAAGAGAAGTCTTTTTTTTCTAAAAAAATCCCGAACACGATTTAATGCAATTTGGTATAACCAGGGTTTAAACCGTGTAACATCTTTCAGGGATCGAATACGTTTTATGACTTGTACAAATACATCCTGCGTCACATCTTCCGCATCAGCCTGATGATGTATTCGGTAATACACAAAACGAAAAATATCATTCTGGTAATAATCAATGAGTTGATTCAGTGCTAATCTGTTGCCAGTCTTAGCTTGTTCAACCCATGCAGAAATGTCATTCATGTCAATATCCTGATTTTTAAAATATCGTCTTTTTGTAATACTATGACGCAATAGATTTAATTCGAGTTTACAAAAATAATTTAATCGTGATTCTGTTCCTTAAAATTTTGATATGTTTCGATTATTCGATCTTCTGGATAAATACAATATATTTGTTGATATTTAAAATCATTTCAATATATATTCAAATATTCCCAAAGCGAGGGAAAGGAAAGCATATTGTACGCTGTTGTAGCAGTTTTAACAGAAAGCAAACCGTAGCATATAATTATTTAAATTGAATGAACTAAGGCATTTATGGAAAAAATTTTAACAGAAAATAACTCACCTCCTATTGATGGATGGGTTCATGTCGTTCAATTATCCCCTCCTTGTTTAGGCGATAATATGGCAGATACAGATCGATTGATGACACGGCTGCAAGAGAAGCTCAATACTCAATCGATTCATATCCATTTGTCACTCATCTCCACGCTACCAGAAATATTACGAAAATCTAATTTTTATGTGGCATGCGTTGTATTTGGATGTTTGAATGAGTATCATCTCATTGATGTTCAGCCAGCTAATGATTTTATACCCGTTTATGGTTTAGCCATTGATTTAGGAACGACACGTGTGGTTTTGAGACTATTGGATATGGTCCAGCATAAAATTGTAACTGAAACAACAGTTGAAAATCCTCAGTCGTCAATTGCGCCTGATGTTTTGGCTCGTATCCATTATACCGACCAAACTGATGGTTTAAAGCATTTACAGGGATTAATTATTGATGGAATCACGAAGGAAATCCAAAAAATATGTCAATCCTGTTCAATTTCCCCTAATCGCATAACATGCATGTCTATTGCTGGAAATACCTGCATGACCCATCTCTTTTTAGGCCTTCCACCCCATACAATTATTCGAGAACCTTATATTCCTGTTGTGAATAAACAATTAATCGTTTCTGCAAATGACTTGAAAATACCAATCCATCCCAATGCTCGCATTTTCGTTTTTCCCAATATTGGCAGTTATTTTGGTGGCGACCTTATTGCTGGAATTCTGTCGTTGGATATGATTCATAATGAAAATATTGCTATTATGGTTGATGTTGGCACGAATGCTGAGGTTGTTCTGGGAAATAAAGACTGGATGCTCGCATGTGCTGGTGCAGCAGGTCCGGCATTAGAAGGGGGCGTGTCAAAAATAGGAATGACAGCAGGGCCTGGCGCTATTGAACGTATCAGCCTTGCACCCGAATCTGAAGAATTTATATTTCAAACCATTGGTAATAAAAAACCAATCGGTATTTGTGGCTCTGGTATTATTGATCTTGCAGCTGTTTTATTTCAATCAGGCAAATTAGACATTCGGGGAAAACTGGTTCCTGAAAAATGTAACGATCGTCTGAATAATCATGATGGCCTCATGCATTATACAGTTGTGTCAAAAGATCAATCCGCAACCGGAGAAAATTTGACAATATCTCAGGCAGATATTGATAGCCTGATCCGATCAAAAGCCGCCATGTACACCATATTAACAACCATTACACAATCTGTTGGAATGGCGCTGGCAGATCTCTCAACGTTTTATGTTGCCGGTACATTTGGTGCTTATATTGACCCATCCGCTGCCATCACCATTGGGATGATCCCTGACTTACCACTTGATCGTTATCGCTCAGTGGGAAATACATCTTTGGAGGGTGCATCACGCATTTTATTGTCTCGAAATGATATAGAATCCATACCCATCATACATAAACATATTACTTATATGGAACTTAATGTAAACCAGGAGTTTATGAATCGATTCAGTGCAGCTAAATTTTTACCTCACACCGATCGGGGATTGTTTCCATCAGTTATGTGTTAAGGAACCACAATTAAATAACTTTCCCATTCTTACATTCCATATTCAGGCTGACTTTGTCCGATGCAAAATCGAAAAAACTTTTTGATTTTATTGGTTTTATCTGCCTTTTATACATAACTCCAAATATGTATGGCATATTTGGAGTTATGTAAAGATCATCTTTAATGGTTGGAAATAATAGAAAAGTTATTATTAACTATTAACTTTGTATATCGGCTCTGTCATCATTTAAACATCTATCATATCCCCAGAATTCGCATACGGCTGAAAAAAACTTTCATAGTCATATGCTTCTGGCGGACAGATAGACATAGCGTGCGGCCATAAATCTGATGGAAATACCTTACTCAAATGTCCAACGGCCACGAAGTGTTTTATACTGTAAGCTATCATGGAGCATACCTAAAAAATGCTTTCGCGAAATTTTTTCTGCACCCATACTGATTAAATGATTGGTTGGAACCTGACAATCGATCATATCAAAATGGTAGGCATTAACAAAAACAGACAGGGCTAAGAGAGCAACTTTAGAAGCATTGCTATATTTTGAAAACATGGACTCTCCAAAAAAAGTACGTCCCAAAGATACACCATATAATCCGCCGGCCAATGCATCATCAATCCAGACTTCAACCGAATGAGCGATGCCAATATGGTATAACTGAGTGTACGCCTCTTTCATTTCATTGGTCAGCCATGTTTCTTCACCATTTTGTATTCTAATGTCAGCACATTCAGATATAACAGATTCAAAAGCCTGATCCATTGTTACCCGAAATATGTTTTTTTTGATTATTTTTTTCATGCTTTTAGACACATGAATTTTCGATGGAAACAAAACAAGACGTGGATCAGGCGACCACCATAGTATAGGATCGCCAGGAGAGAACCAAGGAAAAATTCCTTGTGAATAGGCGGAAATCAGTCGTTTAGGAGTAAGATCACCGCCAAAAGCGATCAAACCATCATGTTCAGCGTCATTAGGGTCTGGAAACCCTATACTTTGAATATCTAATGAATATATTCTTCTCATAGTGCATCGTTTGACACTTAAATATTGTCATTTTTCATTTGGATGGCACATTTCTTTTGCGTATCATCATCAGGATCTGATTCAATTGTAACCAGTGCTTCTCCACCTTTTTCAAGTTTACCAAAAAGGATTTCATCAGTAAGTTTGTCCTTAATCTCTTTTTGAATCACTCTTTCCAAAGGTCTTGCACCGTAGGCAGGATCGTATCCCTTTTGAGCGAGCCATCTTCTTGCCTCATCAGTCAGTTGAACCAATACTTTTTTTGATAACAATTGAGCATTCAAAGAATTGATCGCTTTATCGACGATCAGTTCCATAATCTCAACGGATAAAGGTTCAAAACCGATAATTTCATCCAGACGATTTCTAAATTCAGGGCTAAACAATTTTTCGATAGCACGTTTACTTTTATGGGTGGTACCTTTAATATCATCACCAAAACCAATGGTTCTCGTACTCATTTCTTTTGCGCCAGCATTGGATGTCATGATTAGAATGACATTACGAAAATCCGCTTTTTTACCATTGTTATCGGTAAGGGTTGCATAATCCATCACCTGAAGCAAAATATTAAAAATATCAGCATGCGCTTTTTCGATTTCATCCAGCAGTAAAACACAATAGGGGGTCTTTCTGATTCCTTCAGACAAAAGCCCTCCTTGTTCAAACCCAACATATCCGGGAGGAGCACCTATCAATCGGGCAACCGCATGTTTTTCCATATATTCACTCATGTCAAATCGTAAAAAATTAACCCCCATAATTTCAGCGAGACATCTGGCAAGTTCAGTTTTGCCAACACCTGTAGGTCCTGTAAAGAGAAAAGACCCAATGGGTTTATTGGGGGTTTTTAGTCCAGCTCTGGATCGTTTGATGCTGTTGACTAAAGAAAAAATTGCATTATCCTGACCAAATACTAATTTTTGTAGTCTTTCTTCAAGCGATTCAAGAAGTGTTTTATCGGATGTCGTCACATTATGTGATGGAATTTTAGCCATCTTCGACACCACTTTTTCAATATCTCTGGGTTGAATTTTTTTCCGATTACCACCGCCGGATAAACGTATCAATGCTCCAGCTTCATCAATAACATCAATGGCTTTGTCGGGTAAAAAACGATCATTAATATGTTTGGCTGATAATTCGACTGCTGATTGAAGTGCTTTTTCGGTATACTTAATCTGATGATGTTCTTCATATCGGGATTTGAGACCTTTGAGAATTTTAATTGACTCCGGAATGGATGGTTCTGATACTTCAATTTTTTCAAACCGACGAGACAGTGCGCGATCTTTGGAAAAATGATTTTTATATTCTTCGTAAGTTGATGAGCCAATGCATCGCATATCACCATTGGCCAAAACTGGTTTTAAAATATTCGACGCATCCAGAGAGCCTCCACTGGTTGCACCAGCACCGACAATCGTGTGAATTTCATCAATAAAAAGAACCGCATTTTTTTTCTGGACAATGGCATCAATAACATCCTTCAGACGACGTTCAAATTCACCGCGATATTTGGTTCCAGCCATCAATGATCCCATGTCAAGAGAATATATTTCAGTATCTGATAATATTTCAGGAACGTTTTTTTCAAAAATTCTTAATGCCAGGCCTTCAGCCATAGCTGTTTTTCCTACTCCCGGGTCACCAACATATATGGGATTATTTTTTCTTCTTCGGCATAAAACCTGAAGCGTTCGTTCCATTTCTATTTTGCGACCAATTAATGGATCAATTTTTCCTTGTTCTGCTCGTTTGACCAAATCACTTGTATAGACCTCTAAAGGATCTTTTTGCTTTTTCGTTTTTTGATCCCCTTCTTTTGTGTCTGCCTTTTTCTCTTTTGTGACAACATCATCTTCTTGAGTTTGCGCGGCAGTATGTGAAATATATTCAAGAACATCAAGACGAGATATGTTTTCTTTTTTCAAAAAATAAGCAGCATGCGAATTGGTTTCTTGAAAGATAGCAGCAATAATATCACCGACTTCAATTTGATTTCTTGATGATGACCGCGCCTGTTGGATGGCTCTTTGTAGAACTCTATGAAAGCCAATACTTTGCTGTATGGCATAATCTCTGTCAGGGGGCATTTTTTCGACATTGGCCTGAAAATGTAGATGTAGACGATTGATTATATTTTGAACATTGCCGCCACATTCTTGAATGATATTGATACCATGATGATCGTGTAAAACAGCAAAGAGCAAATGTTCAATACAAACATACTCATGTTGGAGTTCGCGGGCGACTTTAACCGCCACGCCAAGGGTTAATTCCAGTTCTTTATTGATCATACTCATGCTTCCTCCATTGCACATTTCAATGGGAACTCATTATCTCGAGCCATTTGGTGTACAGTCAAAATTTTAGTTTCAGCCACTTCAGCCGTATAAATTCCACAGATGCCTGATCCCTTGTTGTGGATATTTAACATGATTCGCATTGCTTCTTTCAGACTTTTGTGAAATATTTTCTCCAGAACATACACAACAAATTCCATTGTCGTGTAATGATCATTAAGCATGATCACTTTATACATTGGTGGCTCAGTAATATCTTCCTTTGTATCGGTGTCTGTTTTATCGACCACATCAGTAGAATCTTCCCATTCCATGAAAAAACCTCAATAATTATAGTGTAAAAATGTTAGTAAGTTATATTAAATATTATCTTCAAAAGGATCTTCAATACCATTAAACAATAATGTCCAAAAAACGACTTCTCCAATTAGTAAAATAATAACTTCTCCTATAAAAATATTCCAGGTATATGAACTTGAAATAGAAATCGGGCCATGTTGCAGGAACTGTGGATTGATAAAAAAATTCCAGTTATAAGGAACATTATTAAATATGTATTTTGATAGTAGCAAAATAATATACAAAATATTAGCAAGGCCAAAAAAATAGGATGGATATCTTAATAAATCAGATGAATATACAAAAGCAAGTACTCCAGAAACGGTGAATATCAAAAAAATGGCCATGTACCCCAGATATTGCGTTGTTGATACTCCCCCCATTATCTGGGTTATCCCCCATGCTATAAATATAAACAAACTGAATAACAAACACGCAATACTAAAACTAATTAAAAAAACTTTTTGTAATAATCTATTTTGTCCTAACCGAACCAGACCAAAGCTTGTACTCATTAATCCCATAATACAAACAATAGAAAAGTTCCAACTATAGCTCCAAAAATCAGTGAACCGCCATTGTTGAACAAAGTACCAAAAAAAAGTGAATGCACAAAAAAATGCAATAACACTCAGCGGAACATATAATTTTTGCCAATTTTTTGATGGTATTCGTAATGTTTCAATTTTGTTCATAAAAAGATTCCTCTTACGATCAATGATTATTGAATGTTATGGCATTAATGATTAGCAACATATATTCCATTTTAACATGATTTTCAAGTGTCTTGCTGAAAAATGGTGTTTTTAAATTTAAAATCAAGAGATGAGAAGCGTTCTTTTGGAAATACTCATTTTTTTATACTTGACATTTATAAGGGTTTGTATGATTTCTTTGAGACTTTTCAGGTTGAAAAATGGTAAAAAAAATAATGTTAAAAAATCATAATTTTTTGGAAATCAGGATAGATTAAATATGAAAATATCTCAACTTAATACTGAGAAAAAAATTGGCCTTTTATTAATGGTTGGTGTTAATGGACATCACCCGGATAAAATTGTGCAGAAACGAATGGAAAATAATTATATTTCAGCGTTCATTTTATTTCAAAAAAACACCCCAACACCAGATGTCACCAACATACTAACCTATGAGCTGAATCAAATGGCTCAACAGTTTTGCCTTCCGAAACTCCTCATCGCTATAGACCAAGAACATGGACGAGTCATTCGTATTAGAAATGGGGTCACGCGATTTCCAGCAGCATATGGCCTTGGATGTCTTAATAATCAACAGTATGTTTATGATGCCAGTTATATTTCAGGTTGTGAACTCAGATCTTTGGGGATTAATATTAATTTTGCTCCAGTAGCAGATATCAATAGCAATCCTGAAAATCCAATTATTGGCACAAGAAGTTTTGGCGAAAAACCAATTCTTGTGGCTGAAATGGTCCGAAAGGCTGTGAAAGGATACCAAAACGCTGGTATTTTATGTTCAGCCAAGCATTTTCCAGGTCATGGTGATGTTGCGATCGACAGCCATATAGATCTTCCGGTTTGTGAAAAATCTATTGAAGAATTGACTCAAATGGAATTATTACCCTTTAAATCTGCAATTTTAGAATCTGTCCCAATGATCATGACAGCTCATATTTTGTACCCCAAAATTGATCCCAAATGCCCAGCCACGTTTTCCCCAATTATTCTAACGCAAATGTTGCGGAATCAACTGAATTACCAGGGGGTCATTATTAGTGATGACCTGGAAATGAAAGCCTTAACCAGATATGGAAATCATGCTGAATTAGCCATTCAAATGATTAATGCTGGTTGCGATATGTTAATTATATCAGAAAACTTGACTCGGGATGTGTCAGTTGATGCTGTATATCATGCTCTGGTTGAAGCTGTTAATATGAACATTATTTCTGAAAAACGTTTAAATGAATCTGCCCAAAGAGTATTAGATCTAAGGAAAAAAATTTCAACAAATACTGATGAAATTCCTGATATTAGAAGTTCTGAACACTTAAGCATTAGCCATCGAATGATGCGCGATGTATTTATGAATAATCATCATAGTGATCATTTTCCAGTACATGTTTATCCTGAACAATGTATTATACTTTCTGATGTTGAAGAGCTTCTCCACATCTGTCCTGATATTCAAATAAATTTGCTATTGATTACAAAGGAAACGACACCAGAAGAAATTATAGCCCAGTTAAATGGGAAAAAAGAAATTTTTATTTTTCTTTCTCGAACCTTTTATTTATCTACTTTTCAAGAAATTAAATGGGCAACACATCACCATATTCGATTTTTTTCATTGAATAATCCATATATTCAAACTAAGATTAATATTCCCTTTACATC
>Ga0272440_1001061_pt1 | contig 22869 bp, 14 predicted proteins | sample SSMMMBAug17_FD_192440 | JGI IMG/M metagenome (GOLD analysis project Ga0272440, IMG submission 192440) | Marine sediment archaeal communities from Little Sippewissett salt marsh, Falmouth, MA, United States - SSM-MMB-Aug17 | ecosystem: Environmental > Aquatic > Marine > Wetlands > Sediment ...
AAATTTTCATCTACTGTAATTATATAGTATACAATAAACGGTTTTGGCAACTAGCTTTTTGTTTTTATTGGACACCAGATTAGGTTTAGATTACAGTGGATATTTGTTCATCACGTTTCTCTCATCTAACGATTTCAGTGGATTCTGCTCCTTGCCTTTTTGTGTTTTGTAATTAAGAATTTCAGAATTTCTTGCTTCGTTTGATTTCAGCGAAATAACCAGTGTCCATTTTTTTTGGCTACTTGCCTTTTGTATTTATTGGATTACTGATTATAAAATTAGATTTCAGTGGTTACTTACTTACATGCTACGTCCGATTATAAACACGGGACGCAGAGCGTCCAGGATGCATTCCCACGCAGAGCGTGGGAACGAGGGCAACGTGGGCAATAAATATGCCAGGAAAAACCAAAGTTGGACGATCATATTTCAGAATTAGGATTCAAAAAAAGAGTCTGCAACATTTTGTTAAACGCTGGGATAACAAATTTTAGCATGTTATGGTTTCGAATAATTTAAGGAACATTGATGAATATAGATCAATGAATGTCCGACTTTTTTGGAATGCGCCCAATTGAAAGTCTTTTACTGCTGTTATTGGATTTTGCATGGCATACTGGCGGTAAAAATTATGCCCGAAAATAAATGATCACTTACTTTCCATCCAAAATTATTCATGTTAGTTCTGGATCAGTAATAATTTCGAGCATTGCCGGTCCATCATGACGAACAAACGTTTCAAATCCAGGATCAAGTTGTGATAATTTTTCAATGCGAATTCCCAATGCACCACAATTATTAGCATATTTTGAAAAGTTTGGATTATGAAGATCGGTCGCCCAGACAGTTTTCTTGCTGCTGCGCTGTTCTTTCGTAATTTTTCCCAGTTGAGAATTATTCAGTAATATATGTTTTATGGGTATACCATATTTGACAGCAGTTGTTACTTCGCACATATATTGTGCAAATCCTCCATCACCGGTAACACAAAAAATGGGTCGGTTGGGAGCTGCTGCCCATGCACCAATAGCAGCAGGATAACCAAATCCAATTGATCCAAGATAACCAGACATCAATATGGATTGTTCCTGGCATTCAAAATATCGGCCAAAAGAATAGGTGTTATCACCAACATCAACTGAAATGACTGCATTTTTGGGGACAAATCTTGTCATTGAAGCAAAGACTGATGCCGATGGAAGACCATTTTCTTGATATTTAGTTTCACGATTTATTTTTTCTTGTCTCCATTTATTCCAGAGATCTGACAATATTTCTGATTGATCTATCTTAGGGAGATCGTTTTTAAGCGCATGCGACAAAATATTTACTGTCGTATCAATTTCTCCCAATATTGGAAGCGAGACATTATGAAATTTCCCCAATGTCATTGGATCGTAATCGATTTGAATGATTGGCTTATCTTTCATTATACCGGTATGCTTTGAAAAGGATGCTCCCAGAACAATTAATAAGTCTGATTGACTCATAAAATGGCTTGAAATGGGGGTGCCACTCAAGCCCAGAACACCGCAAGCCAAGGGATGATTATCAGAAATCATCCCTTTTGCTTTAAAAGTTGTTAAAACGGGTAAATTAAAGCTTTCTGCAAATCGAATAATTGTTTTGATACTGCCTTTAGAACCATATCCCACAATAATAACAGGTTTCTTTGCATCCCGGAACATTGCAATCGCTTGTTCAATAGACGCTTTTGAAGGGCTTATGGTGAGAGAAGGTATTCGTTTTGATGGCTCAACTGTTTCGATTTTTTGAGAAATTGGGATTTCTTGAATTTGGTTGGGAAAAATTAAATGGGCGACATCACGTTTTAAAATTGCATGTTTGAGTGCAAGGTTAATCAATTCGGCATGATTACTTTGCTCCAGAACAGTTTGCGAAAAACAGGATACAGGTTCAAACGCGGAGGATAGATTAATTTCCTGAAACGACCCGGGTCCTAAGAATTGTAAATCGACCTGACCGGTCAATGCAAGTACTGGAACACGATCCAATTTTGCATCCCACAGACCAGTTAATAGGTTTGTGGCACCAGGCCCGGCAATAGACAAACATGATGCCGGACGTCCGCATAGCTTTGCATAAGCAGAGGCTGCAAAAGATGCTGATCCTTCATGTCGGATACCTATAAATGTCAATTGTCCTTTGTCGCATTGCTTGCGAATGGCCTCTGCAAGACCGAGGTTTGAATGTCCTACCATACCAAATACATGCGTAACGCCCCATTTAATCATTGTTTCGATCATCAGGTCAGAAATTGTTATCGGTGATTCTGATTTATGAGATGAAAATTTGTTTTTCATATTTTCAGTTGCCTCATCCAGCAACTGAAAGGCAGAAGGGGGCGCCTGACAGACTGGGCAGACCCAACTATCAGGCAAATTGTCCCATTGCTTATCTTCTTTGTTTTCATCATATACATATGAACAGATTTGACATTTGTATCGTACCATTTTTTATTTACTTTCTTTGATAAACTTATGGAATGCTCGGAAATGGGCACATAATCTTAGCGCTTTCCAAAGTTAGTTATTAGTGCTGATATTTTGCCATCATTTCCTGTAATTTTGATGCCAGATCGCTCAAATTTTTGGCAGCTTCTTCAACCTGTCGGGTTCCGGCATCAGCCTGGGCAGCCGCCTGATTGATTGTCTCCATAGCGGTAACAATTTGATCCATTCCAGTCAATTGTTCGTTGGTACTGACAGCAATCTGATCTGCAGCCTGTGCGGCATGTTGAATTCTTTCACGAATGCCTTGTATCGAATCCCCAGTTTTTTGTGTTAATTGAACACCGGCTTCAGCACGCTTGGTACCTTCCTCTGTGACCATAACTGCTGTATTGGAAGATTTTTGAATTTCTCCCAGAATATCTTTCACCTGGGATGTTGCTTGCCTGGACTGTTCAGCAAGATTGCGAACCTCACCCGCAACAACTGAAAATCCTTTGCCAGCTTCACCGGCTCGTGCAGCTTCAATTGCTGCATTGAGAGCCAATAGATTGGACTGATCGGCAATATCATTCACAGTTGAAATGATTTCACCAATCTGTTGCGTTTGTTCAGAAAGGCTGAGAATTGTTTCTGCAATGGCTGCAACCTGATCCTTAATATTATTCATACCGCTCATATTGGATTCAATTGCATGAAGACCTTCATCAGCAACAGATGTTGCTTCTCTTACCATATCCGATACCAGACGCCCCCGATCTGCTGTTTGCTCCGCTGTTTGACGTACTTCCTGAACAGTGGATGTTGTTTCGCTCACTGATGCTGTTTGTTCGCTGGATGTTGCCGCCTGTTCGGTGGTTGCAGACATAATTTGACTGGTCGCTGAACTGAGGTTATTAACAGTTTCATTAATACTGCCAAGCATTTCCCGAAGACTATCGCCTAAGAGATTCAAGCTTACTTTAAACGATTCAAACTCACCATTGAATTTTTGTTCAATTGGCTCGGGAATATGTCCTTTAGAAATACTTTTTACATAAGTGACAGCAACATTCAAGGGGCCAATAATGGCATCAAGCGTATCATTTACCCCCTGAATTATTTTTTGAAAATCGCCATGATGGCGAGAGACATCCGCGCGTGTATTCAGGTTACCATTTATACCCGCCTCACTCAACATATTGGCATCCTGAATCAATGCATTGATCGCATCAATACACCCATTCAGATTATTTTTTAATTTGTTGAAGTCACCATGATATGTTTCTGAAATTTTTTGGGGAATGTCACCACGGCTGATGCGATCAACAGTATCGGCAGCAACCATCAGGGGGCGTCTAAATGCTTCGACAATTCTATTTGCATTTGCTACAAGCTCGGCATACGAGCCGGAAAAACTGTCAGCATCTCCTCGAATCTGTAAGTCTCCAGCATCTATTGCCCGAATGATCTTGACAATTTCATTGTTAATATCACGTTCGCCGCTGATATCATTCAAACATTCTAATGCGCCGGTTATTTTACCATTCATATCTTTAATGGGTAATGCGGTATATCGTATTGGTATATTGATGCCTTTGGGATCAATAATGGTATCAGCTGTGTTTTCACTATCTGTTTCAATTGACAGTTTGCTCTGGCAATTCTGTGTTTGACAATGGGGTGTTTTGAACAGATGATAACATTTTTTCCCGATAATTTCATCACTGGCACGATTCAACAAATGCCGGCCTGCTTTATTCAGATATTGAATTGTAAAACTGGTATCGATTTCCATAATTGGCCAGGGTAAATTTTCCAAATTGTCGATCATTCTTTTTTGTTGTTCTACCATTTCATTGAGTCCATCAGCCATCATGCCAATTTCATCTTTTCGTGCCATGGATAAAATTGAACGCTTGCCTTGTTTTATCGCTTCAATAAATAATACAACCTCCTGTATGGGTTTTGTAATTGTACTGGTAAAGAACAATGCAACCAATATCACAACAAGTGTCATGATCCCTGCGAATATCCAGATAATATTTTCCATTTCAGTGACAGACGTAAAAGCTTCATCAACATTAATTTCCGCAATCAATGTCCACTGAATTCCCAATACATCCAGCGGTGAAAATGCAGATAAGACTTGATTGTTGTGATAGTCCAAAATAATTCTTGTATCTGTTACGCCATCGTTAGCGAGATGTAACGCTTCAGTGTCAATAAGCCCCTTTTTTAAATTTGCAAAAGAGGCTTTTACACTATGATTGACTGGATCAAGATATGAATCTGACCGCATACGCCCCCTGGGGCCCACTAAATAGGTTTCACCTGTTTTTCCCATACCTTCTCGTTTTTGCATGATTGAATTAATAGAATCAATGGACAATTGAAGTGCAACAATCAAATCTATCGTATTCTTTGTCATTAAAGGCATTACGATAAATGCAGCCGGTTCATTATTACTGGGCGCATATGGCGAAAAATCGGAGAATTGAAATTGACCGCTTTTAATGGCCCTTTGTGTTGAAATGCCCAAACCACTTTTGGCATAGGGCCCACTAAGGATATTGGTCTTGTAATCAGATTCACGCGCCACTGTATAAAAAATTTGCCCTTTTGGTTGAATCAAAAAAAGATCATAAAACTCGAAATGTTGCACAAATTTTTCAAAAAAACTTGTGTGTTGATCGGTTAAAACTTTGGATAAATCTGTATTCTTTTTCAAAGCTGGAATAAATGTCTCAACGATTTGCTGTAAGATTTCCAAATCATGTTTACGATCCAGAAAATAATTCTGAATTTCTTGTTTTTTTATTTCGCGAATCGCTTCAAGTTCCTTGAAAACTTGATCTTTTATTGCGGTTGATGCCTGTTGATTGACCCATACTGCAATAAATATCAAAGGAAGAATACCAATACACAAAAATAATGTGATCAGTTTTGGACCTATTTTAACATTTTTCAATAATGTCATTTTAATACTCCTTAAATGATTATATATTTATTGTAGAAACATTTCTAGCAAGTTCACGCTTTTGGCTGGTGTCCCAAATCTTTAGATTTGGACGTCGCATGCTTTTCCTTCCAAATCTAATAATTTGGGACGCCTATAAATGGGAAAAATATTTTCTGAGCATTCCTGATTATTTTTTGATACATAAGCGACAAGCACTTGTCAAGAAAACAAATTATTGCCTTGATCATCGTTGCGACCATTTTCTTACAATAACTCTTTGTCCAGCAGACGTCCAAATCCTTTGATTTGGACGTCACGCATATATCTGAAGATGTGGACGCCATGTCCTTTCAAAAGAAATGGCCGAAACGATAATCAAGGCCCAAATTATGCGCATGAATAACTTTTCTCATTTTTCAAAATTATTGACAGCCTTTTTTCTTTTTGATATCAAAAAATCAATTTTTAAGGAAATTTCCTGATTGAGTTTCCTTAAATGCACGACAGAAAAAGAGTCATTCAATATGAGTCAAACCTTTGAAACATATGCAGGCCAATTGCTAATCGCAATGCCAGAAATGCTGGACACCAATTTTAGACAAACAGTCAGTGTCATTTGTGAACATAGCAACCATGGGGCGATTGGTGTAATTATTAATCGAAAACATCCCAAGCTGAAAGCAAAGGATATTTTTGATGACATTAAAATTAATTGTATTCCAAAAGCCCATGATATTCCTGTATATGTTGGTGGACCGACAAAACCAAGGCAAATATTTATTTTACATGGTTCCCCTTTTTACTGGAAAGGTACAGTAAAAATTACGACACAACTTGCCATAACAACAAGTATGGATGTAATCAATGGTATTGCGATTGGTGAAGGTCCCAAAGATTATCTTATTGCTTTGGGCTATGCCGGATGGGAAAAAGGACAGCTTGAATCCGAAATGATGTCCAATGCATGGTTTCTGGCACCTGCGGATAAAAAAATAGTGTTTGACACACCTGTTGATCAGCGATGGCAACATGCAGGCCAGCTCATTGGGATCAATCCAAATCTCATATGTAATGTACAGGGGACAAAACTGTGTTAATATGAGTGATTACAATACATTATCAAATCGTTATTCATTAGAGCCGGGTTATATTTACCTGCCGGAACGTGCCACGCTGGTGGCATCATCAGTGGGGTCATGTGTGGTTGTTTCCATATATGACAAAAAAAAGCGATTTGGCGGACTCGGACATTTTCAATATCCGGTAATAAGGGATCGTCGCAAGGCAACATCACGATATGGAAATGTCTGTATTTTAACCCTCATTCAAATGTTTTTATCTCGTGGATCAAAAAAACGTCACCTCGAAGCACAAATATTTGGCGGTGCGCATTTTCCCAGACGTTTTGCCAAAAACGTTGGTATGGATAATGTTCGACTGGCTAGAAAAGCACTTCGATATTATGGCATCCATGTTGCTTCTGAAGATGTTGGCGGTGAAAAAGGAAGAAAAGTTGTTTTTAATACCGCAACGAATGAAGTGGCTATCTTGAAGGTCAATCAGCTTCCGACTTATGAATGGTATCCTTATCGGTAAAGATGACCAGGGATGTAAAGCCAATTGTTGACTTTCATCATCGTTTCGGCCATTTTTCTTTCTCTCAATCTTGCTCTTAATCTTAATCCAAAAATTAATGAGCAAGAGCAAGATTAAGAGAACGATTAAGCGCAAGAAAAGTGGCCGAAACGATGAAACAGGTTCCTATAACTAATTTTCGAACATCATAAGGAAACGTAAACGAATGAATGACGCCAAAACAAGTATCCAATCCCACTATTTTCTGTTTTTTTTACTCTTTGTTATTTTATATGGATGTTACTGCATTATTCAGCCATATATTCATGCAATAATCCTTGCAATTATTTTATCCATTGTTTTTATTCCCATACATCGTAAAGTAGAAGGCTGGTTAAGGGAACGAAAAACACTTGCTGCAATTGTTTCATGCGGTTTACTGACTTTGGTGGTTGTATTGCCTGTGATGTTTCTCTTGATTGCCCTGATTCAACAGGGGGTAAGTTCGATCAATGAAATATATGATTGGGTGGCCGCTGGAAAATATGAACAATTAACAAAATCGCCGGTATTAATATCCATCCTTGAAATATGGGATAAAGTGGTAGTTTTTTTAGAAAAATATTTTCCGCATATGGAATTGGACTTTTTATCTGTTGAAGCCGATTTAATCCAACCCGAAAAAATGTTGTTATCTATGAGTACGTATACCGCTCAGTTTTTGCTCAACCAGGGAACTTATTTACTGGGCAATTTAACCGCGATAATCGGAAAATTCTTTTTGATGATCTTTACATTTTTCTTTCTGGTTCGTGATTATGATAGCATTGTTGACCAAATATTTCATTTAATCCCCCTGTCGACCAGTCAAGAAAATCGAATGATTAATCGGGTGCGGGAGGTTTCTCGCTCCGCCATTTTAGGTACGCTTGTTACAGCAATTGCTCAGGGAACAGTTGGGGGAATCACATTTTGGCTGGCCGGTCTTCCTGGTTTGTTTTGGGGGACAATTATGGCCTTTGCATCACTGGTTCCCCTTTTCGGTACAGCCTTGATATGGGTCCCTGCATCCCTTTATCTCCTACTGTCCGGACGATGGATGGCATCATTGTTTGTCATGCTTTCTTGTATTATTTTTGTGGGGATGATTGATAATTTTGTGCGGCCCTTCTTCATGCAAGGTTCATCAGATATGAGTACCTTATTAATCTTTTTTTCAATACTGGGTGGCATGCAATACTTTGGATTAATTGGTTTATTGTATGGGCCCTTAATTTTTGGCTTGACCCTGGTCCTGTTATACATATACAGTATTGAATTTGAACCCTTTTTAAAATTTCAGGATGAAAATTGACATGCGATTGATAACACCTTTTTTTCAATTCTTGGGCAACAGGTTTATTACTTTTATCTTTGAATTGGGACATATCACAATTTTTTTTACATCATCATTTATCCGCCTGTTTCAGTATCCCTGGCAATTTCAAAAATTAATGCATCAGATATATTTCATTGGTGTCAAGTCCATTTCTGTGGTATGTCTGACCGCCTTATTTACAGGCATGGTTTTGGGGCTTCAAGGATATTATACTTTGGTACAATTTGGTTCAGAAGGATTACTGGGGTCAGCAGTGGCCGTATCTTTGATTCGAGAGTTAGGGCCAGTACTGACAGCAATTATGATTATTGGTCGTGCCGGTTCATCAATGGCTGCTGAAATGGGAATTATGAGAATTTCGGATCAAATTGATGCATTGACAACAATGGATATCCATCCAAAACGATTTTTAATCAGTCCCAAAATAGGGGCCTCACTGGTGAGTTTTCCTTTGCTTACTGCAATTTTCGATGTTGTTGGTATATGTGGTGGATATTTATCAGGCGTGATTCTATTGGGAATTAATCCGGCATTATATATAAATGGAATGGAAAAAACAGTGGTTATGAATGATGTCAGCGGTGGATTTATCAAGTCGGTGGTTTTTGCAATAATCGTGTCGACCATTTGTTTATATCAAGGGTATTATACGCATCATCGGGAGGATGGATTTGGCGCAAAAGGTGTCAGCTTTTCAACAACAGCGGCTGTCGTTATTTCATGCGTAACTGTCCTGGTCGCTGATTATGTTTTGACATCATTTTTGTTATAGACAGGTATTATGAAACCTTTAATCCAATTTAATAATGTCAGCAAGTCTTTTGGAACGCAAAACGTTTTAAACCAGATCAATTTGGAAGTTGAAAAAGGTCGCATCACAGCAATTATTGGCAAAAGTGGTGTTGGCAAAAGTGTCATGCTCAAACACATGATTGGACTGCTCAAGCCTGATGATGGTACGATTTTTCTGGATGGAATGGATCTATCTGAAATCTCAGGACAAAGTGCAAAGGTCATGCGTCAAAAATTTAGTTATATGTTTCAAAACATGGCACTGTTTGATTCCATGACTGTTTACGAAAACATTGCTTTACCCCTTAAAGAAAGAAATATTTTGAAAAAAAATGATATCCGGGAAAAAGTCCTTGAAATTGGTCATAAGCTGGAACTGGATGAAATATGGCATAAATATTCTTCACAGATTTCCGGTGGGATGAAAAAAAGAGTTGCCCTGGCACGGGCATTAATTACAGATCCTGAAATCATTCTTTTTGATGAACCTACGACAGGCCTGGACCCTATCAGAAAGCATGCCGTCTTTGAAATGATTTTTCAAAATCAGAAAACATTCAATTATACCGCAGTCATTGTCACCCATGCAATACCAGATATTTTTTATATTGCACATCAGATTGCGTTTCTCGAGAATGCGCAAATATTGTATGATGGGCCACCTGAAGGAATCAAGCAATGTAACATACCAATTGTTCAGCGGTTTATTGAACCGCCTTATATGGAAAGAAACGATACAAAATATCAAGACCTTCACGAAACAGATTATTTTTATAAAAGGAGTTAATTATGAAAACAAAACAATTCATTACATGCCTGTTGATGATTTTTGGTGTTCTGATCATCACATTACCCGTCTATGCACTTCCATTTAAAATAGAAGGTGCGATTGGTGTCTGGAATCATGATCCAAATGGGATGATCAATTACAATGGTGATGATGTTGAACTCAACACCGACCTGGCACTGAGTGATCGGAACGATATGAACCTGTGGTTTCGTATCGAACATCCGGTCCCCATGTTGCCTGATCTTAAAGTGCAATACACCCCCATAAAGGTCAAGGATAACAATTCAACCAATCGCCCATTTAAATTTGGCGGTTATTCTTTTGATGATGCCATTCGCAGTGAAATGGAAATGGATATTATTGATGTTCAATTTTATAATCACTTACCTTTTCTTCAGATCGCATCATTGAAAAGCCTGGATATTACCTATGGATTGAATTTTAGATTCTTAAATGGCAATGCGTTTATCCAGGAAATCCAAACAATCAATGCCCGAACCAGGAGTTTCTCTACCCCTATGGCCATGCTTTGCGCTGGTTTTCGTATTGCACCGGTCAGTCGGTTTTCGTTAATTGGTGATTTTCTGGCCACATCATATAGTGGCAATCATTGGTATGATATGACTGCCGAGATTCAGATCGCTCCATTTATGGAACAAATCTTTCTGGGAATTGGATACCGATATCAGGATTTTAAAATTGATGACGTTCAGGATGTTACCGCTGATCAAACCATGCAGGGCTGGTTTGCTGAATTGGGATTTCGATTTGAATAAATAAATTCATGAATTCTCGGATACAGGGATGAGATTTCTTTTGATGATGTCCAGTTAAATGATTTGTCCGCACGAAACCATGTAAATTGACGTTTTGCATATCGTCGTGTGTCACGCTTCATTAGTCGGATGGTCTCATTCCAGTCCAATTGAGCATTAAGGAATGCGCACATATGTTTGTATCCAATGGATTGCATGGCATTTAGCTGACAATGATAACCCTTGTGGATCAATGCTTTCACTTCATCTAATAAACCATCGTGAATCATTTGATCCACGCGATGTTCAATAAGATTATAGAGCCGCTTTCGGTCTTCATTGAGCATGACCTTAAATAATTGATAGGGTTGATCAGCAAACTGGTGGGCCTGATGATGCGCTTTGATAGACTGACCGGTGATTTCAAAAACTTCGAGGGCCCGAATGATGCGAACCATATCATTTGGATGAATTGTCAAAGCCGCTTGCGGATCTTGTTTTTGAAGATGTTCGTATAAAAATGCATTGCCATGTTCATCGGCCATCTGTTTGTATTTTTGACGAATGGATGGATTGCCAGGCGCCTTTGAAAACAATCCGCCTGTTAAGGCTTTGATGTATAATCCAGAGCCGCCCACCAGAAATATCGGTATGTTTGCATCATGTAAGCGCTGGATCACTGCTCGGGTCATTTCGACATATGTTGCAGCATCAAATTGAACATCGGGATCAACAACATCTATCATATGATGTTTTACCTGAGCCTGTTCTTGGGGCCCTGGTTTAGCAGAACCAATATCCATATAACGATACACTTGAATGGCATCAGCGCCGATAATCTCGGCTCCCCATTTTTTTGCCATTTGAATGGCAGTGCCTGTCTTTCCAACACATGTGGGACCGGCAATGATCAATATTTTGGGTTTATTATTTTTTTCTGTGTGTTTCATGTTGACATTATCGTATGGATACGATACAAAGCTTAAATTTTTAAATAAACAGGCAGCATGCCTGAAATTAATAATGACAAAAGCGAGATGTCTCATGTTGTTTGAGAAGCATGCTCTATGTCATAATTTTGAAAAAATGTACAAGAAAATATGTACACAAACCGCCAAAGAAATTTGGTAATTTATTTATTAACAGGAGGTTATTTCATGCCAACAGTCGAATTTCAAGGAAAATCTTTTTCAGTTGATGAAGATGGCTTCATCGATAATTATGAAGATGGAAAATGTGACGAATGGGTCCAATACGTCAAAAAAGAAGAAGGTATTGACGAATTGACCGATGAACACACAAAAGTCATTGATATTCTTCGTGAATACTATGAGAAAAATGGTATCGCACCAATGGTACGCGTTCTTTCTAAATTGACTGGTTTTAAATTAAAACACATTTATGAACTGTTTCCATCAGGACCGGGTAAAGGCGCTTGTAAAATGGCTGGCTTACCCAAACCAACAGGATGTGTATAGCCATTTAGTCAATTAAGTTTATTCAAAAGGTCATGCGCAGCTGGCATGGCCTTTTTTTTAATAATAACGATATTATAAAGTTAATTACCCTTCATGAAGCAAAAAATCATCAATATAAAATCCAAATCCCAAACAGAATTAATTGATATTACCGAATATGTCCATCATTTTGTTGAAAGTAATAAAATAGAATCGGGTATCTGCATGGTCTATGTTCCTCATACGACTGCGGCCATAACGATCAATGAGAATGCAGATCCATCAGTCAAAAGCGATGTACTGATGGTAATAAACGACATTATCCCATTCACCCATGCGGCATATAAACATCTTGAAGGCAATTCTGCGGCGCATATCAAATCTATTCTATTTGGGGCATCTGAATTGATACCGGTCGTTAACAAAAAATTAGCCCTCGGTACATGGCAAGGAATCTTTTTTTGTGAATTTGATGGTCCACGAAATCGGAAATTTTATATTCAAATGTTGGCATGTCAATAAATAAAACCGATAAATTGATATTAAATCGGATACAATCCGATTTTCCAATTACCAACCGACCCTATCAGACCCTTGCAAAAGAGCTTGGTCTTGATGAAGCAACGATCATAGAACGTGTAAGAAAGTTAAAAAATTCAGGTATTATTCGTCGGATTGGCGGGAATTTTTCCCCTGAAAAATTGGGATTTCAAAGTACCTTATGCGCTGCAAAGGTTCCAGAAGATAAGATAGAATTCTTTTGCAATGTTGTAAACGCATACGATGGTGTTACTCATAACTATCAACGCAATCATTTTTATAATGTCTGGTTTACATTTATCGCACCCACAATGGATGATATAAAATCTTATCTGGAACAAATCAAGCAAAAAACCGGCCTTCACCAAATTCTTAATTTGCCGGCAACCCATGTTTTTAAAATCAAAGCACAATTTAGCGTTTGATTTTTAATGATTATAATTTGACAGAGTTTGAAATGCACCCGTTTGGAAAGAAAAATGAGAATTAATAACAGAATTTTAGTGATTGATGATGAGCCTGATGTCGTAAAAATGGTACAACGAGTATTGTTACTTGAAGATTATGAGGTTTCAACATCGACAAATGGAGAGCAGGCGCTGGCCAAACTTCAGGAAACACCTTTTGACCTGGTCATAACAGATATCCGAATGCCAGGTATGAATGGTCTGGAGGTTATCCACAGGGTCAAGGAAGTTGATGCATCAATTGAAATAATCGTTTTGTCGGGTTATGCCACCCTGGAAAATGCCATTGAAGCCCTAAAAGAAGGGGGTGCCTTTCATTTTGTAATGAAACCATTAAACGATATTGATAGCTTTTATCATGTTATATCTCAGGCACTTCAAAAGCGAAAATTATTAATAGATAATAAAAACTTAATGCATCGGCTTGAAACTGTGAATCGCGATCTTGAAGAACAGGTCAGGCAGAAAACAGCGAGTTTGGTCGCACGTGTCAAAGAACTGGAAGTCATGAAACAGGAGTTAACAGTTGCGCTTGAAAAAGCGGATGCCGCCAGACAGGCAAAATTGGAGTTTCTCGGCATTATGAGCCATGAATTGAAAACCCCAATCAATATTATTATGGGTAATATTGATCTGTTATCGCTACAAAATTTTGATAGTGCAACGAAGGAAAACCTCAATATTGTCAGACGCACATGTTTATCCTTTTCTGATATTGTTGACGACTTACTCTTGTTTTCAGATATTGACAATAATAATAAAAATTCATTGGTCGAACACTTTCATATTTCCGAAGTGATTTCTGGTGTCGAACAAATATTGATTCAACGCGCAAAAGAGAAGAATCTATTGTTTGAAATTGAAGTTGATCCAGATATTCCTTTTAATCTACAGGGGAAATGGCGTTTGATTCGTCAAATTGTCTTAAATTTATGTGGTAATGCCATTAAATTTACAATGCAGGGGGAATGCCGGTTAAAAATCAAACAGGTAGTCGAATCAGGTCAAAAGCAGAAAATATCAAATGGCCCGGTCACACTTCTTTTTGAAGTATCAGATACAGGTATTGGTGTATCTGATGATATCAAAGATATTATTTTTGACATTTTTACGCAAGGAGATCAAACTTTGACACGAAGTTATGGTGGTATCGGAATGGGACTGGCTATTTGTAAAAAACTAGCTGATATCCTGAATGGCAAAATCTGGTTTGAGAGTAAAGAAAATGAGGGCAGCAAATTTTTCTTACAGGTGGACATGATAGCTAAAAAGGAGGAGCTAATTATCAGATAAAGAAAGCGCTGAAAATTTGCCCCCCTTTCAAACAATGTTATAGACCTATGTGATCGTTATTCCTGAATTGCCGACTTTCGTAAAACATCCAAAATATCCTTCATTTCAATTGGATCGTAAAATATATTTGGCAATCTTCTGTCAGTTACTTTCAGAAGAAATCCTTGCGCTTGCTTCCTTTCGCAGGGATCACTCACAACGACTGAAATATAAGCCTCACCAATGATTCCATATATTGGCTCAAGTAAAATCAATCTGTCCGAACCAGTGCCTTCAACAACTATCCGATTGGATGGCAATAGTGCTGGATTGGATGACATCACATCAAGGCGCAATTCATATGGAAAATGTTCGTTGTCCTTTACTGTGAAAGGAATTGGCGGAACCGGCTGATATACCATTATTTCCCTGTCAGAAATGGGGGATATCATTGGCGATGTATTGGATTCTCTACAGTACGCTGGTAAACTCCAGATAAATACCTGTCCCCTTTCACCTGCTGAAAATACATACTCTAAATTGCTTTGCCAAAATGTATTTATTTCACGATATTGACAATCCTGGGTTGTTGTCCATCCATGCCCGGCTTCAAAATGAATCGGATCAAAAAAACGTACCCCAAAGACCAGATCTGTATCACCAAATAAGAAATCTACTGGTCTTGCGGAACAAAAGGGCATTGCATCCCAACGTGATCCATCATAATGCAGTATCAATCCATTATCACCCGCCACATAAATGTCGGATGCATTTCTGCCCCAAATACAGTTCAGGCGATCATACCATCGTGTGTAATGTCGATGCCATGATGTTCCATCATAGTGAAGAATTGTCCCATGCCCGCCCACAACAAAAATATTGTCTGTCGATGTCCCCCATATGCCACACAGCGGATTTTGGATATTGGTTTCAACAGTTTCCCACATTTCGCCATTAAAATGCCGCATCACGCCTTCCTCGCCTGTGGCATAAACATTATCTGACGATGTTCCCCATACTGCCAATAATCTTTGTTGCGTGTGACTTTCCATAAATTGCCACTGATTGCCATCAAAAAACAGAATTGTACCATTATCGCCCACTGCGATGACATGTCGATAGTGGAGCCCCCAAATAGCGCGTAATGATCGATCGGTAGGCGTTTCGACCGGATGAAAATTGGGATCATCAGATGTAAAGAAACCACACAGGGCATCCAATGTATGACGTGTCTGGTCTGGCACAGAATCAAAATATGATACCGGTGTATCTGGTGCAACAATTACTGTGACACTTACTGGATCTGATTGACAAAGATTGCGATCACGTACAATGACCAAAAGGGTATACACACCTGGTTCAGTCAGGCATGTCAGAATATTATCATACAGGCCGGATTGATGATCTAAATATAATGTATAGGATGTATCCTCAATGGCGGTGCTGATATCTTTGAAAAGTGGTGTGGGTGAGGGATCAAACAGTTTGACCTTGACATTGGATATGGGGAACGTTCCTGCAGTGACACTCACTGATATGGGAAGGCTTGTTGCATACTGTAACTGTGGTTTGACATCTACGCCTGAAACAACTGGCAAATCTATTTGAATAGTGTCACCATGCATAAATGTTTGTCTGGCAAGCGCACCATCTCTGGAAGAATAAAAGCCATCACTATTATCATCAATTTGGGCAGAAACTGAACTGACGCTGTCCCAAATATGTTTACTATTTTCAAAGGCCTGAAATACATTTTTTCCTGTTTGCAAGTGATGAAACAAATTCATGCTGAAACTTAAATCATTGGCCGGATCAACACGATAATTGGCATTTTCACTACTGGACATGATCACACGATTTGTGCCAGCCAGCAAAGGCAAAAAGGAGCCGGAATAAGGCATATCCAGAATGATAATTATAGGGCACTGTGTCTTTGCTTGCAAGGAATCCAAAGTCGCGTTTATCTGACTGGCAGATAATCGATCATAGTCATTTCGCATAATAAAGCTGGCATCAGACTCAGAAAAACCATGTATGAAAATCCATAATGGCATATGCGGATTGAGAACGTCGGAGAATTCATGGGACAATACATCCAAAAAATCCTGTGATGTGGGATTGATATAGTCTACCCATTCCATTTCTTCCAGCGGCGGATCAGGCGTGAGGGGATCATTTTTTAAGGTATGTATCAACGTACAAATCTCAACTGTATCGAAGCCGCGCTGAAGCAACTGATCGTATACGTGTTTACAAACATCAAGCGTGTTTTGGGGCAATTGGCGTTGATATTGTGGAAAACGTGTGCCCAATACGATTGCGCGACCTGATGGCGTTTCAACTAAAATTTCCAGATTATTGCTTTCACAACCGGGATACAATTCATTTCCTAGAAAATATGCCCTTATTTGCCAGATACCTGGCTGTGTCAATTGAATGTCTTGAATTTTAAATTCATGCTGACCCGACAATGGAATCGTTTGCTTCACATATGTTTGATCCGGCGAAAAGATGCAAATCGTTAATTCTGTATTGTCAAGAGCCGGTGTTATTTCTCCAATGATATCAATGGATTGATTTACTTTTGGCACTTGCTGATCTGGTTTCATTGATAAGTGAATATGACAGGTACTTTGTTCCACAAAAACAGGCAAACTGACAGAATACTTCCCCTGTGGACAAAAAATATCATCCACATCCCATATTTCCCATGTTGCTTGAATTGTGTATTCTCCAGGTATCCAGGGCATTGGCGGAAAAAAGGTTTCAAAAAAGCCATCAGATAAGGTTTTTACACGCTTTTGATGGATAATCTTTTCCTGAATCATCAATTGAATGTCAACAGGTTCTTTGGGCATAGAACTGGATATCAAACCTGACACACCAATGGGGGCATATTCATGATACACGGGTCGGTCTGATGACAATGCGATTGCGCATTCATCTTTGGGAATTACATGTAATTGCATATAAAAAAAGCGCTGATTCTGTGTTTGAGAGTCTTTTACTGACAATTGAAAAATCAGCACAGATGGGGTAAAATCATGTGCAACTTCGACTTTTAACTGGATGGGCGCTGGAAGCGGAATGCGAGTCAGATCTGTATCCATGAAAAATTCGGACAAATAAAACATGGGCGTAATACCTGTTGGCGGTTTCGTGGGATCGTTTCCAGGCCACAGGCAATTCATATCAATTTTTCCTGTAAAATCTTCTGCACCTTCAAGGGTCATGGAATAAATCGCAGTATCTCCCTGAGATACGAGTGCGACTGTAAAATGGCCATTGATTGCATAAGTTGCTGGTGTTCCGGGTATTGCATGAACAATATGACTGAATAGTTCTGAAGGGGTTTCTCCCAGAAATGAGCGGATTTTGTAATAATAGTCATTTCCTTCCCGAACATTCCAGTCCACAAATGATCCGAGAATCAATGGTAAAGAAATACATTGATATTGACCATCAATGGTTTCACTTCGGTAAACCTTATAATACACATTCTCTGGATTCAGGATGGTTTTCCATGATAACATTACCCGATTTTTATAATATGCTTCTGCGATGAGATTTTTCGGATTTTCGGGCCGCTCTGTCTGTTGTAAAATTGTGACCGGAAGTATTGGTGTATACGCACTGGTAAGCGAGTTTGGGTTATTGGCATGTGCGTATGTAACCGTTCGAAGTTTAAAATAATAGGTTTCATCACTTGATAAATTGGTAAAGGTATAGGCACTATCCAGTTTTGAAGTGGTTACATATCGACGTTCATATGGGCCATCGGGGTGCGTTGCATAGTAAATTTCATACCCACCATTATTACTGGTGTATGGAATAGGTGTCCAACTGAGTATCAGTTCTTTCGAGGTGTTTCCCTCCACTGATTTCAAACCGGTAGGTGGGATGGTTTGTGTATTTATCCAGGATTCATTTGATATCTGTTTGCTGGCCAAAAATTTTTCTACTTTTGTATTGTTTACTGTCAGCCGATTCCATCGAAAATCAGAGGCATTATCTTCTAACCATTCCATTTGCATGATTTTTTCAGGAATTTCACCCGAAAAATCATTACCAGAAAGATTGATTGCCTTGATTTTTTTCAATGAGAATAAACTCTCAGGAAAATCATCCTTAAATGAATTGTGAGAAATATTCAGTATGCGCAAAAGTGATAAATGCGACAGATCAGGAATGGGTCCAGAAAATAAGTTATGAGAAAGGTTTAAAATTTGTAATTGATCCAGGCGAGTCAATTCGACAGGTAACACGCCATTTAATTGATTGTGGGAAATATCCAGGGCCATCAATTTTTGTAACAACGTAATTCTGGATCTTAAATGGTTTTCCAGTAAATTGTTGCTCAGGTTTAATTGTGTAAGCTGTGTTGTCTCATATAGACTTTTTGGAATGGCACCACTGAATTGATTATGGCTTAAATCAAGGATCTGCAAATGATCAAATGCATTAAACCCATCAGGAATTGTACCATCAAGCTGATTAAAAGATAAACGAACTTCTTCAAGATGTGTGGCACGCATGAATGAATCAGGAATTGTTCCCATAAATTGATTGTGAGACAAATCTAGCTGAATCAGGGATGACATTTTATCAATATAGTCTGGCAAAACCCCATTGAGTTGGTTAAAAGAGATGTCCATAGTGATCAAATAAATAAGATTGGCAAATGTTACCGGCACTGCGCCAATCAATTTATTATGGCCCAAATTAAGATATTGCAGTCGTTCCATATCGCCAATACGTTTGGGGATACTGCCAGAAAACTGATTGCTTGCAAGGGCCAGATATCTCAATTTATCCAATTGGCTGATTTCACCTGACAAGGTATCTATCAGTTTGTTTCCAGAGATATCCAGGAATGTTAACTTGTTTAATTGTGAAATATTGTCTGGCAAGGGGCCAGTAATTTGATTTTTGGATAAATCTATATACTGTAACTCTGTCAGTTGATTCAGATTATCGGGCAAGTCACCATCTAAAGCATTTTCAGGAAGTGCCAATCGGGTCACATTCTTTTTGGGTACTGTCACACCATACCAGTAGTATTCGTTTCTAAATGGATTCAGCCAATTGGTGTACCATATCCACTGGGTTCCCCTGGTTTGATTGAAAAGATCAACCAGAACAGTTCGTTCTTCTTTTGGAATGAGGGATGATACAGCATGTGGATTGGGCAAAACAGTAATCCAGTTTGTATAGGTTATGGCATCAGATCCGCCTGTGCCAGAAACCTCAAGCTTTAAGGTGTAAATTCCTGGATCGTCATATGTATAAACAGGACTTTGGCGCGTGCTTTGATGTCCATCCCCAAAAAACCAGAGCCATGAATCAATTTTGCCGATAGATTGATCCTCAAAATCCACACGAAAAGGGGTGGGCCCGGCAACAGGTGTCAAAGGCAATCCCATTTGTGCAATTGGAGCAATTGGGGGATCTCTGGGATCCACCCAGACAATGCAGTTATCATCGGTATAAGTGTGATCATCATCAAAAACTTTCAACCAGAATACCAATGAAATGGGTTGGTTGTCAGCCATTGCATGAGGCGCAATAAATACAGGTGATATGGCGTTGGGTGAAGAAAACGCTACCTCTGGGCCATTTGATTGACGCCATTCAAATTTCAAAACAGTATCATCAACATCATAACTCTTGCTGCCATCAAGCATCGCCTTGTTGCCTTCAAGTACATGAAAGTCTTCACCTGCATTGGAAACTGGTGGATCATTCACAGGCATAATTTCCAAAACGATGACCGCTTCATTGGACATTTTAGGACCCAATTTCGAGTTATCCTGTACTTTATATCGAATATAATCTCTGCCCGAATAATTGGTATCAGCGCGATAGGAAAAAGACTCTTTTCCAGCATCATGGGTTAATTTACCATGTCTGGGAGCGGCAGTAACATAATATGTCAGGCTGTCCAGTTCAATATCCAATGCCAGAAACTGGCCTTCAATCTCTTGATCTTCATAAGCTTTATAAATATGATTGCTGGCAACAGGGGGATCATTTATTTTTGTAACAGTATATGTAAATGCGCTGTTTGCATCCAAGCCCAGGGGATCGGTTACTTTAATGGTAATGATTCCAATACCAGACATTTCCTGTGCATTTCGTAAATGAAGATATTTGGCGGAACCCCTTCCAGTCATCTGAATATGATCTTGTGGAATAAGCTCCGAGTTATCTGAAACAACCCTGATTAAAAGATTGTCTGTTGGTGTTTCTCTATCAATGATGGTCAATGGTATCGGGTCTGGCGGCACATCTTCGTCAAATGTAACTGGTAGAAGGGGTGAAATCTGTGGCGCATCGTTTGCAAAGACAGCCCGAATTTTACGATCATAATACACATTTGAAAACGTATAGGATGTTACCGAACCAATGCTGACCTGATCTAACAACACATTTTCAACATGATAATTTTCATCTGGAATAAAGTGAATAACGACCTGGGTATCTGGTGGCGCAGAGACAATGCCAGATGGGGAAATTTGTCCATTGGCGCCTGCCATGGTTTCAATTATGCTTTGCGTGGTCACTGAGATGGATGATGAAAACTCGCTGTAAACAATGTTTCGATTATTTGCATGCGGGTCGGTGCGTGTTCTGACTTTAAAATAATATGTGTTACTGCTGTTCAGATGGATCAAGGTATAACTGGCATCAGTTTTATCAGTGGTTTCTGCTAATTTTCGAAACGTGCCATCAGGGGCATAATCATAGAATATTTCATAGGCACCGGCAATTGTATCAGTATCAATGGGCGTCCAGTCACATCTGACGCTGTCGCCGGATAAAACAGTCCCTGTCAAATTCTCTGGTGCAATGGTCTGGGTAATTTCCCAATTCTGCCCGATATGTTTTTGATCAATGAATGCTTTAAGAGTCTGTGTTTCGGCGTACAGAGCATTCCATCGGAGATCTAAATTGCCGGATGATAAATTGGTCAATCGAAGCATTGTGTCTGGAATCTTGCCAATAAACTTGTTGGAACTTAAATTTAATGCGTAAAGGGCATAATCATAGGCTTCCCATTGCGGTAACTGGCCTTTCAAATGTGTATCGTGAACATCAATTCTTAATATCCGCGTATTTTGTGCCAATAACCAGGGGAATTCATTTTCAAAGTTGTTACTGCCTACATCCAGTGTGCGTATGTTGACTAAATCAGTCAAATCGTGAAGTTTTCCAGTGAATTGATTGTTGTTTATATTCAGTTGTTTCAATTGACACAATTTGGCAATGACAGAAATGGTTCCTGTAAATTGATTGTTGTGCAGGTTTAAATGGGTCAGTCGGTTGAATTGGTCAAACGATTGCGGTAATGGACCGGTAAAAAGATTTGAAGAAAGATCAAGCGATTCTAAACGCGATAAATTGCCAATATTGTCAGGTAAATCACCACTGAACTGGTTGTTGGATATATTTAAATCCTGTAAAAAAGTCATCTGGGAAATCTGCTCTGATATTGAGCCCGAAAAGGCATTATCCTGTATCCATAAAACATGCAGGCGGGTTTTATACAATTGATCTGAAAAGCCGCCGGACAGATTGTTATGCCCCAGATACAGACGTTTGAGATCAGCGAGTTGATTGAGTGTTGATGGCAGTTGTCCCAACAGATTATGGGTGTTAAGCTGAATTTCCGATATTGGCATGACACCATTATCGCATTGAATGCCATGCCATGTGCAGGGATTATCGGTTTCGATCCATTGGGTATTATTTTTCCAATCAGTGCCATTTGTTTGCACAAATAAATCATTCAAGGCCTGTTTTTCAAGTGTTTTGTTCGTCACTTGATCATTATCCAATACAGTCATCTGTGTGGTAACTGTTTGTCCTAAAAAGCCAGCACGCAATGTCAGTTGGATGGGGCCATCGACAATAAAATCATCGGCCACTGTCATCTCTATCGTAATCCAGGTATAGTTTCGGGGCATCTCTGCAGATTGAGGACATTTGATTTCTGAACGATCGGATGATATCAATTGGATTTCAATTGTTTGAGAGTAAGGAACCGCTGTACAGGCAATTGCCTGAAATGGGGGATCGCTTTCTGTTACCTGATTGGGAACAATGAGTGCAAAATTATCCGGACAGGATAGCCGGGGGGTTAGACAGCTTGCCTGTGTCTGAAAAGAGAACAGGCATACGAAAAAAAAAATAGTAAAATTAGCAATTTGAGTAAACAAAATATTTCTCCTTTATTCACTTAGGAATGCTCGAAAAATAATTTCCCCTTTTATCTTTAACATATAATCGTTTGGCACGTAGAGACGTAGCATGCTTCGTCTCTACGTGCCCAACTATTATACGTTCAAGATAAATGGGGAACATATTTTTCGATGATTCCTTAGGAAATCTCTGAAAATAAGCCCTAATGTTGCCCAAATATATTATTCAA
>Ga0272440_1001062_pt1 | contig 22860 bp, 17 predicted proteins | sample SSMMMBAug17_FD_192440 | JGI IMG/M metagenome (GOLD analysis project Ga0272440, IMG submission 192440) | Marine sediment archaeal communities from Little Sippewissett salt marsh, Falmouth, MA, United States - SSM-MMB-Aug17 | ecosystem: Environmental > Aquatic > Marine > Wetlands > Sediment ...
ATTTAGTCATAAAGATTTTGGCAAGGCGCCAGATCAAAATTATCCGCAGGCGTACAATAGTACGTTGAGGACGAATTTTTATCTGGGAACGAAGTCCAAAATCTTTATGACTAAATCTGTAGAATAACTTTTTCATGCTATTGAATAGTAGGTTGAGGACGAATTTTTATCTGGGAACGAAGTCCAAAATCTTTATGATTAAATCTGTAGAATAACTTTTTCATGCTATTGAATAGTAGGTTGAGGACGAATTTTTATCTGGGAACGAAGTCCAAAATCTTTATGACTAAATCTGTAGAATAACTTTTTCATGCTATTGAATGATTATGTGTTAATCCTTGTGGCTTTTAATGCAAGAATTATGACATATTTATATTAGCCCATAAATAAAGGAGTGCCATTTGAAGTAATAAGTGCGTAAGCGCTATGATTATGTATTGATTCAAAATTTTCTGCACTAACAGAAAACCATGTAATATTTTGATCTTTTTTTAATTCTAAAGATATATCTCTTACAATATCTTCAACAAATTTAGGATTATTAAAAGCTTTTTCTGTAACAAATTTTTCATCAACTCTTTTTAAAACAGAATATACTTCGCACGATGCGCATTTTTCTATTAGCTCAACCATATCTTCAATCCAAATGAATTTTTTAAACCTCGTAGCCAAAATAACTTCCCCTCTTTGATTATGAGCACCATATGTACTTATTTCTTTAGAACATGGACAAACTGAAGTTATAGGAACTTTTACTTCTGTAACTATATCAGTTGAACCTGTTGAATTTGAAAAACCAATAAATCGGCAATCATAATCCATAAGGCCAACACTGCCACTTACTGGTGATTTTTTTTCCATAAAATATGGAAAAGATATTTCCAAATGTGCTGAAGCTGCTTTAAGACAGCTTTTCATCTGCTCCATTACTAATGAAAAATTTTTTAAGGATACTTCAGGCTGCAGTTCATTCAACATCTCAACAAATCTACTCATATGCGTGCCTTTATAATGATGAGGCAAATCAACATACATATTAATAGTAGCAACTGTACTTTGAATTTTTTTTTTCCTATCCAAAACATTGATTGGATAGCGCATATTTTTTATTCCAACTTTATTAATTGGCAAATTTCTACTATCTAACTCACTTTGAACATCTTTCATTAAATTAATATTTAAATTAGATATTTTATTATCAATTTTAATATTATTAATATCTTTATCTTTATATACAGTCATAATTCGAATCTTTACAATAAATAATCAGTTTTAATATTGTTTAATGCCTTAAATATATTACCTTTAATTTTATTGTTGGATTTATATAATTGCACTAACATCTCTCTTATATCATTTCTTCGTGAATTTATCGATGAAGGGCATGGATTTTTATATTCAGGTAAATTCAGCTTATTTAAATAATTTTTTATTTTTTCTGAATCAGCAAAAGCAAGGGGCCTAATAATAAAAAATTTTTCCTTAAACATTGGTTGATAAGGTAACATAGTGCTTAATTCACCTGAATAAAACATATTAATAAAAAGAGTTTCTATAATATCATCTTTATTATGCCCAAGTGCAATTTTGTTATAGCCAAATTGATTTGCAATTTCAAAAATACGTTTTCGTTTTAATCGGGAACATAAGAAACAAGGATTTAGTTTATTTGTTTTATTATGAGCTTTTATTCCAAAATCAGTGTACTCTATATGTAAATCATATCCCTGTTTCTCACAAAAATCTTTAAGTGATTGACTAAAACCATTATCAAATCCTGGATCAATATGAATCGCAAGTAATTTGTATTTTATTGGAATAAATGACAAACGTTTATATAAAATATTAAGCAAAACCATACTGTCCTTACCTCCAGACAGCCCAACTGCAATATGATCTCCATCATTAATCATATTATATTTATGAATAGCTTTTCCTACTTTATGGTTTATTACCTTAAATATTTTTGGAACGTGTTTGTGCATAATAATTTTCAAGCATCATTATAAAAGTCCATATATGCTTCAATACCAGATAGTTTATCCATATCAAGATATACTTTATCAGCAGCTATTTCACGTAATGAGGAAACAATTTCCTCATTTTTAGATTGGCCAATTAATAAATCTGCACCCTCACGAATTTCTCTAACGCGTTTAGCAGTCATTTGAACTAATAGAAAACGATTTGGTATTCTTTTCATACAATCTTCTATTGTTATTCGGGCCACAAAACCTCCTATAATTAAATATTAAGAAACAAATTAATAAGCTTATATTATAATCCAATTTTGTATTTTTCATATTGACAGACATTGACTGGCAAATATAAACACTTCATATAGTTGAAAAAAACAAGGATAGATAATAATAATAATTATTATAATATATCAATTAGTTCATAAAAGCGTTTTCCGCCAGGAACATCAATTTTTATTTCTGCGCCAATTGATTTTCCAATAAGAGCTTTTCCAAGAGGAGATGAACAAGAAATTTTTCCATTTTTAATATTTGATTCATCAGGGCCAACAACCTGATATTTTACCTCTTCTTCAGTATCAATATTTTCAAGAACAACTGTACAGCCAAAAATAACTTTACCATTATGCTTTATATTATTAACGTCAATAATATCAGCATTAGCTATTTTATACTCAAGATCAGCAATACGTCCTTCAATTAATGCCTGTCGATCTTTTGCTGCATCATATTCTGCATTTTCAGAAAGATCACCATGGGCTCTGGCTTCTTCAATTGCCTTGATTGTATTTGGTCTTTCAATTGATTTTAATTTTTCAAGCTCAATTTTCATGGCTTCATAGCCATTTCTAGTAAGTGGTATCTTTTCCAATATAATCTGTCTCCCATATTCTTTACATTTTTTTATTTGTTATAAATATTTTTCAGCCAAAAGTTCAGCTATTTGTACAGCATTAGTTGCAGCGCCTTTTCTGATATTATCTGCAACTACCCACATATTTATCCCATTTGGTATTGATTCATCATCTCTAATTCTTCCAACAAGAGTTAAATCCTGTCCGGCTGCATCTGTAGCAAGAGGATATACATTTGAAGAAGGATCATCCATTACCTTAACGCCTGGTGTATTTTGTAAAATATCTCTTATTTTTTGTGCTGAAACAGGTTTTAAAGTTTCAATGTTAACAGACTCTGAATGACCATAAAAAACAGGAACTCTAACAGTAGTTGCAGTAACTCCAATGGAATCATCTTCAAGTATTTTTCGGGTTTCATTAACCATTTTCATTTCTTCTTTAGTATATCCATTATCTAAAAATACATCAATATGAGGAAGGCAGTTAAATGATATTTGATGTGGATATACTTTTGATTCATATTTTAAGAAGTTAAGTATTGCTCTTGTTTGATCATGTAATTCATCAATTGCTTTTTTTCCTGTTCCTGAAACAGCCTGATAAGTTGAAACTACAATTCTTTTTATTCCATATTCTTTATAAATAGGAACAAGCGGGACTATCATTTGAATAGTAGAACAGTTTGGATTTGCAATAATGCCTTTTTTCTTATATTGTGCTACAGCATGAGGATTTGCTTCTGGTACAACAAGTGGAATATCTGGATCCATACGCCATGCACTTGAATTATCAACAACAACACATCCATCATTAGCAGCATGTGGCGCAAAAGTTTTACTTGGTCCTCCACCAGCTGAAAAAATTGCAATATCAATACCTTTAAAGGAATCTTCTTTTAATTCAGCCACTTCAATTGCTTCTCCCTGAAAAGTTATTTTTCGACCAACTGATCTTTTTGATGCTAAAAGAGTTAGAGACTTTAGAGGGAAATTTCTTTCTTCAAGACATTGAATCATTTGATTTCCCACAGCACCAGTTGCACCTGCAACAGCTACATTAAATTTTTTTGTTGACATTTTTTACCCCTTTAATTATTTTTTTATATTAAAAAACTATAATTATTTATAAAAATAAATAGTTATATAATATTATTAAATTCTAACTTTTGTTTATGGGCTGACACGGACAAATACAGACTTACACTTGATAGTCTAGTAAAAAGTCAAAAAATGAGATTATTTTCTGTGTAACAATTTAAAATTATTAATAACGATTTTTATAAAATTGACTTTTTACGAAACAACTATCACACTTAGGATTGAAAAAAAATAAATATTAAAGATTGTTGATATGTTCAGATATTAAATCACCTACCTCTGAAGTTGAATATCCCATTTTTCCAGCCCCCATATCTTTTAAATCATTTTTAATCACTTTCATTACACTTTTCTCAATTAAAGAAGCTGCTTCGCTTTCTCCTAATGTGTCTAACATGAGCTGTGCTGCCATAATTGCAGCAATAGGATTAATTATCTGTTTACCTGTGTATTTTGGAGCTGAACCTCCAATTGGCTCAAACATAGAAACACCATTTGGGTTAATATTACCTCCAGCAGCAATCCCCATTCCTCCTTGTATCATAGCTCCAAGATCAGTAATTATATCACCGAACATATTATCTGTTACAATTACATCAAACCATTCAGGATTTTTAACCATCCACATACAAATTGCATCTACATGAGCATAATCAGCTTCTATTTCAGGATATTCTTTTGCTACTTCGTAAAATGTTCTTTCCCATAAATCAAAAGCATAGGTTAATACATTTGTTTTTCCACATAATGTAAGTTTATTCTTGTTGTTCCTTTTTTTACAAAATTCAAATGCATACCTTATGCACCTTTCTACTCCCTTTCTAGTATTGATTGATTCCTGAACAGCAACTTCATCCTGTGTTCCTTTTTTTAGACAACCACCAGCGCCAGTATATAAACCTTCTGTGTTTTCTCGAACTACAACAAAATTTATGTCCTCTGGTCCTTTATTTTTAATAGGTGTATTTACACCTTCGTACAGTTTAACTGGTCTGAGATTAATATATTGATCTAAAGAAAATCTAAGATTCAATAATAAACCTTTTTCTAAAATTCCTGGAGTTACATCTGGATGACCTATTGCACCTAAAAATATTGCATCGCATTTTTGTAAAGAATTAAATACAGATTCAGGGAGTATTTCACCTGTGGATTTATAATGTTCTCCACCTAAATTATAATAATTAAAATCAAAATCAATTCCCTGCTTTTTACTGACTGTTTTAAGTACTTTAATTCCTTCAGCAACAACTTCAGGACCAGTACCATCCCCTGGAATTACTGAAATTGTATATTGTTTTGACATAATACCTCTCTTTTATAAGTTAGACATTAACTTTTATAAAATTATAATTGTGCTATAATTGTAGAACCAGCAATAACCTTGTCTCCTTTTTTTGCAATTATTTTAGCTTCAGGCGGCATGTATAAATCAACTCTTGAACCAAAACATATCATTCCAAAACGACTTCCTTTTACAACATTTTCACCTGAATTTTTATTGCAAATTATTCTTCTTGCTATTAAACCTGCAACCTGGACCACACACATTTGTCTTGAATCATTCAAATCTAATATTACTGCATTATATTCATTTTTCATTGAAGCATTTTTATTATTTGCTGACAAAAATGATCCTGGTTTATAAATAATTTTAGAAATTACTCCATCATAAGGAATTCTATTAACATGCACATTAAATACTGTCATGAAAATACTAATTTTTTGACATGGTCCATTAATGAAATCATTATTTTGAACATTGCCAGCAAAAATTATTTTTCCATCTGCCGGTGAAATAATTGAATTTTCTTGATTAGGAGTTACTCTATCCGGATCCCTAAAAAAAGCACAAATAAATAAAGTTATAACAAGCATTAGCAATGCAATACTGGTTATCTTAAGCAAAGCAAAGATTAAAGTAATAAAAGCAGCTCCAATTATTAATGGATAGCCAGGGCCGGCAATTGGAAATGCAACCTGCGCGGGCTTATCAGCCCAATAATACTTATTTTTCATGGTAATTCATTTTATTAAATTGGTTAATAAATTAATATCTATTATTATCCAACTTTAATTTTTCCGATCATGTGAAGCATAAGTAGTATGTGTTTGTTCGTTTAAGTCAAAACGAAATTCGAAAAACCAAAGTTTGATTATAACAGTTCAAAAATTCTTACTTTTTATTTTTAAATTGTATGATGATTTAAAAAATTTATCAATTTATCATATAAAAAATAAATTGTCAATTTATACTTAACTCTCATTTTTTGAAAAAAAATTTGCTTCTATATTTATTTCTATAAAATGTCAAGATCTTAATATAGTTAGGTATTATTCAATTAATCAATACAAAGATATAATATGGTAAAATAAAAAATTTTCATAGATTAATATAAGTAGTTTTTTTGTATGATTATTAAATAATTTATATATAAATTCAAGAGATATTGATGCTTGAATATTATGTCTTTATTTCTGAGCTTTTGGCTATTATAATTGAAAAATGAGATATTGAAAAAGTCTGGAAATATATTATTTATGAATTATGTATTGACAATTGTAAATATAATATAGATTATGTTATTAAAAATTGTTTAAAAAATCATAAGGATATCCAAAGATTTTATAAAAAAATTTAATCATATATATATTATCGCTTTTTTAGATGAATAATCATTGACAATGATATCAATTTGATTTAATAATTTTTTGATTTCTATACTTATATATAAAAAGATTTTTAAAATTTGATATTAATTAAATATCGCTAGTTATTTGTATGAAAGTCTAAAAATATTATTTGAATTCAGGTTGTTAAATCAAGTTCGTGGTCGTGGTCGTTCTCGTTCTCGTATTCGTGCTCATGAACGTAAGACGTGCTCGTGCTCGTGAACGTGAACGTAAGACGTGCTCGTGCTCGTGAACGTGAACGTAAGACGTGCTCGTGCTCGTGCTCGTGAACGTAAGACGTGCTCGTGCTCGTGCTCGTGAACGTGAACGTAAGACGTGCTCGTGCTCGTAAACGTGCTCGTAAGACGTGAACGTGAACGTAAGACGTGCTCGTAAGGCGTGCTCGTGCTCGTGAACGTGAACGTAAGACGTGCTCGTGCACGTGCTCGTGCTCGTGCTCGTGCTCGTGCTCGTGAACGTAAACGTGAACGTAAAACGTGGTCGTAATCGTGCCCGTGAACGTACTCTTGATTTTATTTCTGAATATTATATATTTTTTCTTTACGTTTACGAGAACGAGTACGACCACGTTTTACGTTCACGTTTACGAGCACGAGCACGAGCACGTCTTACGTTCACGTTTACGTTCACGAGCACGAGCACGAGCACGTTTTACGTTCACGAGCACGAGCACGAGCACGAGCACGTTTTACGTTCACGAGCAAGAGCACGTTTTACGTTCACGAGCACGAGCACGTTTTACGTTCACGAGCACGAGCACGAGCACGTCTTACGTTCACGAGCAATAGATCGTCTTACGTTCACGAACACGAGCACGTTTTAAGTTCATGAGTACGAGCATGAGCACATTAAGCTAAAGATATAAACTTTCAAGCTTTGTTGTGATAGCAATTCATGGGAGTTTATAAAGAAGGTATCAAAATTTAATATAAATTCAATATATTATATAAAATTTCACTTTCATTTTTTGTTGTGATAAAAATTCATGGAAGTTTATCAAAGGGAAGGTTTTAAAATGAGTTTTTATAAAACAATAATTATTGTATTTTTCACGATAATAATAACTAATGTTATTTGGGCTGAAAATAAAACTTTTATTATAGGGGTTGAAGACCTTGACTATTATCCACTTTATACAGTTGAAAATGGTAAATATAGTGGTTACAGCAGGGAAGTGTTGGATAAATTCTCTCATGAAAAAGGTTATAGCTTTATATATAAGCCATATCCTGTGAGTCGCTTATTTTATCTTTTTTTAGACAAACAACAAATTGATTTTAAATATCCTGATAATAATTATTGGCAGAAAGAAAAAAAAGAGGGTAAAAGAGTATATTATAGCTTTCCAGTTGTAAACTATATCGATGGTGTCATAGTTTTACCTGAAAAAAAAGGAATGGGGTTAGATAAATTAAAAGTCTTAGGAACTATTAGAGGTTTTACTGCATGGGAATATCTTGAGCCTATAAATAAAGGATTAATTTTACAAGAATTTTCAAATGTATGGAGTGGATTAATTAAAAAAGCATTAATAAAGAGAATTGATGGAGCATATTGCAATATTACTGTTGCTGCTTACCAATTAAGAGAGAAAATTGGTAAACCCAATGCTTTAGTTTTTGATCCTGATTTACCTCATACAAAAAGTTCATATTTAATGTCAACTATTAAGTATCCCAAAATATTAAATCAATTTTCTGAATGGTTAAAAAATAATGATTCACTTATTATGCAGATAAAATCAAAATACAAAGCAGAAGAATACTAATATTATTATAATTTTTCCAGCACAATAAAACGATCATTACCAGCATAGTCTTTAATGCAGTCAATATTTGTATATTTTTTTGTTAATTTTGCAATATTTGTTATTTTTTCTTTTTGATTAAAACCTATTTCGCAAATAATCTTTCCACCGAGTTTAAGAATTTGATAAGCATTTTGGATAATATTTTTAATTGAGTTAAGCCCATCTCTACCACCTTCTAAAGCTATTTTAGGCTCATAATAAACGATTTCTTTTTGTAAATTATTGATATCTGCATCAGGAATATAAGGAGGGTTTGAAATAATTAAATCAAAGACAGGCGCGAACTTAAAAGGCTTTATCCAATCTCCAATAATAAATTGAATTTTATTTTTTAAACCATGTTTACCTGCATTGATTTTTGCAATTTTTATTGCATTTTCTGAATAGTCTGTTGCAAAATATTTATTATTTTCTTGTTCACAAGCCAGTGAAACAATTATCACTCCACTGCCAGTTCCAAGCTCTATAATGTTTTTTGTAATATTATTATTATTTTTCAATTCTTTTATAGCAATTTCAACAATACTTTCTGTTTCAGGACGAGGTATTAATACATCTTTCGTAATAAAGAAATCTTTTGACCAAAATTCTTTTTTTTGTAAAATATATGCAACAGGTTCATTGTTTGCGCGTCTGGTAATAAGTTCTTTGTATCTTTTAAGTTCTTTATTGTTTAATGGTTTGTTATATTGAAGATATAAATCTATTCTTTTAATACCTAAAGTATATGCAAGTAAAAGCTCTGATGATAATCTAGGAGATTCAATATTTAATTTACTAAAAAAGGATGTTGTCCATACTATTATTTTTTGAATTGTCCAAATATTATTGTCAATTAACATCTTGTAGGGCCTGAGCCTGATAATATAATGTTAGCTGATCAATAATTTCCTGAATTTCACCTTGAAGAATATTTTCAAGTTTATAAAGAGTAAGTCCAATTCTGTGGTCAGTTACCCTTCCTTGCGGGAAATTATATGTACGAATTCGTCCACTTCTATCACCTGATCCTACTTGATTTTTTCTTTCTTCAGAAATTTTATCACTTTGCTCTTTAGTTAACCTGTCTAGAAGTCTGGCTCTTAGAACTTTCATTGCTTTAGCTTTGTTTTTATGCTGAGATTTTTCATCCTGACATGTTACAACAAGACCAGTTGGTAAATGTGTAATACGTACTGCTGAATCAGTTGTATTTACACTTTGCCCTCCGGGTCCGGTCGATCTATATACATCGACTTTAATTTCTGTTGGATCAATTTCAACTTCAACATCATCTGCTTCTGGAAGTACAGCAACAGTTACAGCCGAAGTATGAATTCTTCCCTGACTTTCTGTAGTTGGAACTCTTTGTACCCTATGAGTACCACTTTCATATTTAAATACACTATAAGCCCCCTGTCCTTTTACCATAGCGATAATTTCTTTAAAGCCGCCCACTCCAGTTGGATTTTCAGTCATTATTTCTACATTCCACCCTCTATTTTCAGCGTATCTACTGTACATTCTGAATAAATCTGCTCCAAAAAGGGCAGCTTCCTCACCCCCAGTTCCAGCTCTAACCTCAATAAAAACATTTTTCGAATCATTAGGATCTTTAGGTATAAGAAGGAGCTTTAATTCTTTTTCAAATTTTGTTTTTTCCACATTTAAAGAATTTAACTCTTCTCTCGCCAGTTCCCTGATTTCAATATCTTGATCTTTTAATAATTCCTTACTGCCATTTATTTGATTTATAATATCTTTATATTTTCTGAACACATCAACTATTTTACTAATTTCAGAGTGCTCTCGAACACATTTTTTATAGTAAGATTTATCTGCTAATATATCTGGTGAGCCGAGCTTTTTTTCAAGCTCAATAAAACGTTGCTCAACACCTTGTAGTTTTTCAAACATATTGCTTTACACATTTAAATATTAATAAACAAGTGTAACTTCCTCCAAAAGTCGAAAAAGGATTCACTTTGTTTTATCAAAGTACTTTTTACTACGAATTTCTTTAATTGTAAAAAATCTCTCATCTTTAGGAGTCAGGTTAACACTACCCTTGTAATTATTATCAAAAGATAATACACTTAGACAATACCTGTATAGGAAAACCTTTATAGCCCTTAAATATCAAATGACGAACATAAGTTCGCCCCTACAATCGCCTTAAAGATTGATATTATAATCCAGTAAAGTCTGTGATAGTCCGTGTCTGTCCCTGTTTGTCCGTGTCTGTATTTCTGTCAAAATCAAAAAAAACAGGCAACTGAAAAAAAAAATATACATATTATTAATTATGCAGCCTTTTTTAAATCATCAGCCTTTTTATTAAATTTTGCATATTTTTGTCTAAATCTTTCAATTCTTCCTGCTGAATCAACAAGTTTTTGTTTTCCTGTAAAAAATGGATGACATTTTGAACAAATTTCAACACGAATGTCTTTTTTTGTTGATCCTGTTTCAATAATATTACCACAGGCACATTTAACCTGAGTCTGAAAATACTCTGGATGAATTTCTTTCTTCATAATATCTCTCTCCTGACGAAAAAAATTAAAAAATATAATATAAAATATTAAAATATATTTCCTAACAACAAATGCTTTTTGCGATATGTTAAAAAGGATTAAATATTATTTTATAGATAGTGAAAATATAAAAAAAGTAGAATTTAATTATAATTAAATATATAAATATTAATTACTATTTTGAAATCAAGAATATAAGACATAAGTATAAAAAAGCAAGTTTTATGTAAATAATCAGGCACTCATTGAATCTAGAAAGACGCTATTATTTTCAGTGCCTTGCATTTTATCAAGTAAAAATTCCATACTGTCAACTGGATTAAGGGGTGAAAGTAATTTTCTTAAAACCCATACACGCTTTAATTTATCATCTTCCAGAAGAAGTTCTTCTCTTCTTGTTCCAGATCTATTGATATCAATTGCAGGAAATGTTCTTTTATCAGCAAGTCTTCGATCCAAATGCAGCTCCATATTGCCAGTACCTTTAAATTCTTCAAATATTACCTCATCCATCCGACTTCCAGTATCAATAAGAGCTGTGGCAATAATAGTTAAACTCCCCCCTTCTTCAAGATTTCTTGCAGCACCAAAAAAACGTTTTGGTCTATGCAGGGCATTTGAGTCAACTCCTCCAGATAATATTTTTCCACTTGGCGGAACAACAGTATTGTAAGCTCTTGCTAATCTTGTTATGCTGTCTAATAGAATAACAACATCTTTTTTATGTTCAATTAATCTTTTTGCTTTTTCAATTACCATTTCAGATACTTGAACATGTCTTTGAGCTGGTTCATCAAATGTTGAACTAATAACTTCAGCTTTTACTGATCTTTCCATGTCTGTAACTTCTTCAGGACGCTCATCAATTAAAAGAACAATTAAAAATACATCTTTATGATTTGCGTTAATACTGTTGGCAATATTTTGAAGAAGCATTGTTTTACCAGTTCTTGGAGGAGATACAATCAAGCCTCTCTGACCAAATCCTATTGGAGTTAAAAGATCCATTACTCTCATTGAATAATTATGGTCTTCCCGCTCAAGATTTACTCTTTTTGTAGGATAAAGAGGAGTAAGATTATCAAAAAGGATTTTATCTCTTGCAACTTCAGGATCCTCGTAATTAACTGCTTCAACTTTTAAAAGAGCAAAATATCTTTCTGATTCTTTTGGCTGTCGGATTTGTCCAGATACTGTATCTCCTGTTTTTAAATTAAAACGCCTGATCTGGGATGGAGAAACATAAATATCATCAGGACCTGGAAGATAATTATAATTAGGAGCTCTTAAAAAACCAAATCCATCTGGCAATATTTCAAGAGTTCCCTCTCCATAAATCTGTCCATTTTTTTCAATTTGAGCTTGAAGAATAGAAAAAATTAATTCCTGTTTCCTCATACCGGCAGCACCTTCAATTTTAAAACTTCTTGCTATCCTTGCAAGTTCACTTATTTTTTTTTCTTTTAAATCTACTAAATTCATATTTTTCACACTCATTTTATTGATTTCTTTACTTTTTTTTGGAATAGAATTTTTTTTTATCATTATAAACTACTTCATAAATTTATTTTATTTATTTTTGATAATCCAGTAAAAAGTCAAAAAATGAAATTTTTCATAGTGTAACACTTTGAAATTTTTAAAATCAATTTTTGAAAAATAGACTTTTTACGAGACCATCATTTTTAATGGAATAAAAAATGACTATATCACAGTATGACTTTAATGTTATCTGATATAATGGAAAGCTTTTACGATTATTGACTCTACCATTAATTATTGATTTCACCATTAAATTAAATGGTTTGTTACATTCGTTGGCTTAAAATTTTAGGGTTATAAAATATCAGATATGTACGTATGTGATTCAAAAAAATAACTTTAAGGCAGGGACCTTATTTTCAAAACTCTTTATATTATCCTTTAAAAGATGTCAAGTTGTTTTTTTTTGAAAAAAATAGAAAAAATATTAATACTATATTATGTTATTTGGACAATAATTTATTATAAAGATTTTGTATATTATCCTTAAGATCCTCAATACTTAAATCATTATTAATAACAAAATCAGCTTTTTCAATTTTTTTATTAAGAGGTATTTGTGTCTCAATTAAACTAATTGCATCGTTAATTGAAATATCATCTCTTTTTGTTAAACGTTTAATTTGTAACTTTTGATCAATATTAACCACAATTATTTTATTAAAATGTGATTCTAAGCCTGCTTCAAATAACAATGGAACTTCAGCAATTACAATATTTATATTTTGTTTTATAAATTTCTCCAGCTGCTTATAATATAAGCTAAAGACTTCAGGATGAACAATACTTTCTAAAAGTTTTCTTTTTTTTTTATCATTAAGAATAATAGACCTCATAAGCTTTCTATTTAAGCTCTTGTCTTGAAGAAGTATTTCTTTGCCAAAGTTTTCTACAATTTCATATAAAGCTTTAGTTTCTGGTTCAACAGCTTTCTTAGCAAGATAGTCAAAATCAATAATAGCAGCACCACAATTTTTAAAATATTTTAATACCTGACTTTTTCCTGATCCAGGGCCGCCAGTTATTGCAATTCTAACAATTTTTGAATAATTATTATTTTGTTCCATTTGAATGGGTTATATTTTAATAATATTAAATAAGTTTCTATTTTATTATAATCAAATTAATTGGGACTCAGATCTTAATTAGTCAAAAATCTCATAACATCATTAACTGAAACATAGATCATTATAAGAACAAGAACTGCTATTCCAATTTGCTGCGAAAGTTCTTTTACTTTGACACTTACAGGTTTTCGAGTAATTCCTTCAATTAAAAAAAACATTAGATGACCGCCATCAAGAACAGGAATTGGTAATAAATTAAAAATTGCAAGGCTTATGCTAATAACTGCAATAAAAAAAGACAAACTGGCAATACCTGCTCTGGCTGAATCACCAGTTAATTTTGCAATCATTATAGGACCACCAATATTGTCTGGTGATAAAACCCCCTGTATTATTTTATAAATATGAAGAAGAGTAAGCCAGGTAATCTCCCATATTTTTACACCGCTATACCCCAAAGATTGAATAAAACTCAAATTTTTAATGTCAAACTTATCTGACGAAGATATTCCAATTAAATAGCGGTCAATATCTTCACCAAAAAAATTCTTTGTTGTTTTTTTCTCAGGAATTATATAAAAAACATAAAATTTTTCTTCTTCTTCAACTACTCTATTTATTGTAATACAAATTTCTTTTCCTTTGCTGTTTGATATTACTGAGGCCATATCATCCCATGTTTCTATTGATTTATTATCAATTTTTACAATCTTATCTTCAACTTTTATTCCAGATTTATGGGCTGGAGTATCAGGAAATACTTCACCGATAACAGCAAGACGAAATGGTATTCCATTTAGTGCAAAGAAAAATACAAAAATTATATATGCAAGTAAAATATTAGAAAAAGGGCCGGCTGCAACAACCAGCATTCTTTGAAATAATGGTTTATGAGAAAATGAAAAAGGAATTTCTTCTGGAAATAGTTCTTCTCCTGGCTCTTCTCCAACTAATTTTACATAACCGCCAAGTGGTATTGCTGAAATTCTATAATCAGTAATTCCAATTTTTTTTCCATACAGTCTGGGTCCAAAACCCAAAGAGAATTTTTCAACACCAACATTACACAATTTTGCTGTTATAAAATGCCCTGCTTCATGAAAAAAAACTAAAATAGCCAAAACCAAAATAAATGAAACAATAGTTAAAGTCATATAAACATCCTTTAAAAAACAATCAAAAAAATTTAGGTAGTCCATAAGTAAGATGTTTTTTTCGTTAGCAAAGGCTAACTGCTCTGATTCTTTGATGAACCAGCATTCAGAAACGCAAGCGTCCAATATCGAAAAAATCATCACTATTTATTATGGGCTAAAAAAAATTTAAGATAATAACATAATTGCTAACCTTTGACAACACCAAGAGGTTTTAATTTTACAATGGGGATTACAAGATCATCCTGCATGCTTATAACGTCTTCAATATCTTTATATGCCTGAGGAGCCTCTCCTAAATCATATTTTCCTTTTTGTTTACCATATCTAATTTTATTCCAACGTTCACATACAATACCTTCCATAGCTTTATCGCATTCATTAACTTCTAATTTTCTTGAGGCTTCTAGTCTGCCCATTCTTCTTCCAGCTCCATGAGAGCAGGATTTAAAAGAGTCAACATTTCCAAGCCCTTTAACAATATAAGATGACGTTCCCATTGAGCCTGGAATTATACCCAGTTCATCTTTATTAGCTGATGTCGCTCCTTTTCTATGTATAAAGACCTTTTTATTGAAATGTTTTTCAAGGCTTGCATAATTGTGATGAATATTAATTTGTTTTTGAAATTCACAGCTGTTAAAATCATAAAAAGCACTTTGAAATCTTTCCATCATTTGAAATCTGTTTTGTTTAGCGTATTCAAGTGCAAAGTTCATGTCTTGAATATAGTTAATTCCTGTTTTTGAATTTGAATCTAAAAAAGCAAGATCCTTGTCAGGAATTGAAATATTGTTTTCGGAATTATCTTTAACAGCCAGATCATTATAATATTTTGCAATTACATATCCTAAATTTCTTGAACCTGAATGAAGCATCAGCCAGATATATCCATCATCTCCCTCTTGTAATTCAATAAAATGATTTCCACCGCCAAGTGTTCCTAAGTTGCGCTTTGCTAAATTCCACATTTTTTTTGTGTACCAGGCTGGTAAAAACTCTTTAGTATCTATATATTTGGAAAATTCATTCCATTTTTGTTCTTTATTATGAGCTCTGCCTTCACCAACAGGTATTTCTTTTTTTACATTATTTAAAAGCTTTCTGATTTGTTTCATATCATTTTCAGCAACAAATTTTTCTGCATTGATGCTTGTTTGAACAGCAGCCATACCACAACCAATATCAACGCCGACTGCATTAGGTATAACAGCATCAACGCAGGCAATAACGCCTCCTATTGGCATACCAAAGCCCTGATGACAATCCGGCATTAAGGCAACATGATTATATACTTTAGGATGCTTTGCCAGATTTATTGCCTGATCTAATGCTCCTTGTTCTAATGTATTACACCATGATTTTATTGGAACATTAAAAGATTTTTCTTGTTTTATCCATTCCATAATTTTACCCAATAAAATAGGGTGCAACACAAAAAAGTTGCATTTTCTTTAGGTCGAAAATAAATAAATTGAATTTTTATTCTATTTATAACGCTGTGATTAGAGATAAATTTTATAAATAGCTAAAGCCCAGTTTGTAGTTCCGCCTTTAGGCGGTTCTAACAGAATGCATAAAAATAAACAATTAGCTCAAAAATGCTCGATAAACTGAATTAATTTCTCACCAAATTTTAATCATTGGTTTCAGCTCAAGCCGCCTAAAGGCGGAACTACAAACTGGAAATAAATTCTTCAACTTTTTTGTGTTGCACCCATAAAATATTTATTTTAAAAATATACCTGAAACTACAATTGTTATGTGATAATTAATTAATTAATTATAATAATTATTAATCAATTTTCAATTTTTAAGCTAGACTGAAATTTTAGTATTAAGTTTCTTGACTCATAATTATATATAAAGTAAAATAATAACAATATGTAGAAAAAGTCAATCTTATTATTCTTATTTTTTTATTTTTTATTATATTTCATTTCTTAAATAATCGTAAAAGATTCAATATAATCAGTTCTTAAGTATCAATCTTGAAAAATGAATCAGATATTAAAGAAAAATAAAATCTAAAAAATTGATAAAACAAATTGATTTTAAAATTGTCGGTTATAATTTCAAGGTATAATTCATACCACACATAAAAACATTTAAATAAAAAAATTTTTAATATTATAATATCATTATGAAAGAATATAAAATAATTAACGATCAGGATTTAATTAAAAAGTCAAAACCAGTAATTAAAAAGTCTAAATTAGAAATTAAAACGTCAAAACCAGAAAAAAATAAAACAAAAAAAGAGAAAAAAAAATCTAAAATCAAAATTTTTTTTAAATACTTTGGATTATTTTGTCTTTTAAACATATTGTTAGGTTCTGGAATAATAGTTGCCGCATACTACTATTATAGCAAAGATTTACCAAAAATTTCTTCACTTAAAGATTACAGCCCTCCAATAATCACAAAAGTATATACTGATGATGAACGAAAAATTGGTGAATTTTATAAAGAAAGAAGAATAATTGTTCAACTTAAGGACATTCCGCAGCAATTAAAAAATGCTTTTATTGCAGCAGAAGATTCCAGATTTTATATACATAAAGGTATTGATTTTGTTAGTATTGCAAGAGCCTTTTTTCGAAATATTGAGGCAGGTAGCATTGTTCAAGGGGGAAGTACAATTACTCAACAGGTAACAAAATCATTTTTTTTAACCCCTGAAAGAAGTTATAAAAGAAAAATAAAAGAAGCGATTTTAGCATATAAAATTGATAGTATTTTTTCAAAAGAAGAAATTCTTTTCTTATACCTTAATCAAATTTATTTAGGTCATGGCGCATATGGCGTAGAAGCTGCTTCAGAAAACTATTTTGGAAAACCAGTCTCTGAATTGAATCTGGCTCAATCAGCAATGATAGCAGGTCTTCCTCAAGCCCCTTCAAAATATTCTCCATTTCATCATTATGAAAAAGCAAAGCAAAGACAAATATATGTGTTAAATAGAATGCTTGATGAAAATTTTATTACAAATGCTGAAGCTACTGAAGCTATGAACACCAAAATTGAAATAAAGCCTCGAAGGAACTGGTATATTGAAAAAGTACCATTTTATACTGAATATGTAAGGCAGTATGTTGAAAATAAATATGGATCAGATACTCTCTATAATGAAGGTCTTCAAATTTATACTTCGGTGAATTTAGAATTTCAAAAAAGTGCAAGAAAATCGGTCATGGCCGGTCTAAAAGAAATTGATAAGCGTCAGGGATATAGAGGACCTCTTGAACAGATAAAACAAACTGAGATAGAAGGATATGTAGAAAAATTAGAAAAAGAATATGCTGTCTCACCCCCTGTTATAAATGATATATGTAAAGGTGTTGTTATTGAGGTTAAAAGAAAATATGTTATAGTTCGTTTTGGAAATTTAAGAGGTAAAATTGAGCTGAATGATATGGAATGGGCAAGAAAGCCAAATCCAAAAAGGCACCATAGATATTCAAAAATAAGACATTGCGGTAAGGCACTAAAAGTTGGTGATATTGTTTTAATAAAATTAAATAAATACGATGATAAAGCTAAATTATGGGAGCTTTCCCTTGAGCAGGAACCAGAAGTTCAAGCTGCTTTATTATGTTTGGAAGCTGATACTGGTTATGTTAAAGCTATGATAGGTGGAAAAGATTTTAAGGAAAGCCAGTTTAACAGAGCAATTCAATCTAGAAGACAACCAGGGTCTGCATTTAAACCAATTGTTTACGCTGCCGCACTTGATAGAGGTCCGAGCCTTATAATAACTGAAGATGTTTTAAATAAATATGAAGAAATTGGACTGCCTGAGGAAATTATACATAAATTAGAAGAACTTATCGATAATGAATATGTCTATAAGGATAAATTATTATCAGATATTGAAGAATTAATAGGTGCTGAATTTACTCTTCAATATAGAGATGTAATTTTTGAAAATATTGAAAAAATTGAAAAAAAATATACACCAGCCACTGTAATTACAGATTCAGCTATTGTTTATAAATCTAAAAATAGAGATTTTAAATGGAAACCAAAAAATTTTGAAAAACATTTTTATGGTGACACTCTGTTAATTGATGCTTTAACATTATCCAGAAATGTTGTAACAATAAAAATTTTACAAGAAATCGGAGTAGATTACGTAATTGACTATGCTAATAAGCTAGGTATATCATCTAATATAAACCGCGATTTATCAATAGCACTTGGATCTTCTGGAATTTCTTTATTAGAATTAGTCAGATCATATGCTGTATTTGATAATCAAGGGGAACTGGTTGAACCGCTTTTTATTACCAAGGTAGTTGATAGAAAAGGTAAAATTTTAGAGCTGAATTTACCGACAAGACAAAGGGTTATTGAAAGAAGCACTGCCTATTGTATGACCAGCATGTTAAAAAATGTTGTTGAAGAAGGTACCGCTAAAATGGTAAAAAAATTAAATAGACCAGTAGCAGGTAAAACAGGAACAACAAATAATCTTATGGATGCATGGTTTGTTGGATATACACCAAAATATGTAACTGGTGTATGGGTTGGTTATGATAAAGAACAAACTTTAGGTAAAGGTGAAACCGGATCACATGCAGCATGTCCTATATGGCTTTATTATATGGAAGATATATTAAAAGATAAACCAGTTAGAGTATTTCAAGCTCCTGATGGTGTTGTTTTTGCAAGGATTGATTCAGACACTGGGCTTCTTGCTATACCCGAATCGAAAAAAACAGTATTTATATGTTTTAAAGAGGGAACTGTCCCAACAAAACAAACTCCAAGACCTGATTCAATTAATGACAAAACCGATTTTTTTAAAAAAAATATGTAATAAATGTATCCTTTTCATATGGGCAATGTTGTTGTTGAAATATGATATTTTTTTTTAGTGGACGCAGTGGACGCAGTGGACGCAGTGGACGCAGTGGACGCAGTGGACAAAGGGCGCATTCAAAAAAAAGGGGATTTTAGCCCTGAAAGGGAGTAATATACCAGCCCAGGGCAACTCTCTAAATACTGTTGAATTAAGGATAAAGTATTGAATATTTTTAAAATTTATTCAAGAAGCCAAGATTGAATTCCCCCCTTGAGGGGGGTTAGGGGGGTGTTTTTGAGTTTGTACCATTAATACGAACACCCCCCTAACCCCCCTCAAGGGGGGAATTCAACCGAAGCTTCTCACTATCTTATTAATATTCCAATATTTATCCTTAATTCAACAGCATTGAGAGCAACGCCCTGGGTAAGACATTTCAATGATTTTAGCCCTGAAAGGGCGACACATAAATTAACAATAATAAAAGGTAGCCCATTTATGTTGCGCCCTTACAGGGCTAAAAATTTTTTTTTATATTTACCCAGGGCGTTGCCCTGGGCTGGTATATTGCGCCCTTTCAGGGCTAAGAAATATACCCCCTTTTTTAGAATGGGCCCGTATCCAAATGATGGACAATGCTGTTGAATTACGTATTGTTTCTCATCAAATTGTATACTCCCTTTGATACATAGTTTAAAAAAACTTTGATTGAATTATAAAATGAATTCCATCGTCTTGAATATCATGTTCATATATATCATGAAGTTTTCTTAAATTTTTTGCAAAATAAATTTGTGTAAATATTTTTTTATTAATTGACCATATAAATCCCAGTCCGCAACTATATATACTTGAAATTTCTAAATCTTCTGAGTCAGTATTTGTTCCTTTTCCAAAATCAAAAAATGGGCAGATAGAAATTTTGCCATCATCAAATTCATTTTTTATTACAGGAAATTGGAGCTTTCCTAATGGTACGCGCCACTCAATAGATGATATTACTGCATTATCAGTAGTTATTTTATTTTCTCTATAGCCTCTAACAGTAGATGCCCCTCCAATAGCAATTTTTTCCATTGGCAGTAATGCATCATTAGAAAAATTTAAATCAGTTTTAAAAATCAACTGGCTGTCTAATGTTTTAAATTTTTTTACAATTTGAAACTGACCCAGCCATGATACATACTTTGCATCCGGCCTTTTAAATTCTAAATTATCAGATTCATGAATAGTTGCATCCATAACATCAAGTCCTATATTTACTGTTGACCTGATTGCCGCTACAAGCTTTGTACTTCTATAAATCCATTCCTGATAACACCTTAATATACTGGCGTTTGTTTCACCATTTGGTTCTGAATAGGATGAATAATAAGGCATATCAAAAAGATATGTCTTACTCTGCCTTTTTTCAAATATCAATCCCATTGCAAATTCTCTAAATAGTGTTTGATAAAGTGCATGACGAATTGTAAAAGAATATGTTGTTGTTTCTGAGGATATATCAAGTTTATCAAATGGGTCAGTTATAATTTCAGATTCAATTTGTTCAACTCTTAAAAATACTCTGGTTTTTGGATTTAATAATTCAAAATTATACTCAAATGAGTAATCATCAATGCCTTCAGTAATTCCATAATCTACATTAACAGAGTCTCCATATCCAGTTAAATTATTATGCAAAAAAGAAAAGTTACCTTCATATGAACCAACTCCAGGCGGATTATGATTATTAAAGGTAAATATTAAATTATATTGCTTTGCCTCTGTTATTTGAATCTGACATATTGCGCTGCCAATTTTTGAACCAGGAATGAGCTTAACATGAACATTTTCTATCCGCCTGTCATTTTTTAATAAAGGCACAATATCTTTAATTTTTTCTTCAAGCATAAAAACGTTTAAAGGTTTATTTATCAATTCATTAAGACTTGAAAGTCTTTTTTTTATAAAAGATGTTTTCAAACTTTTATTGCCAGTTATTTCAATTTTAGTCAGAGTACCTTCAATAATATTAATTTTTATAGAACCATTTGTTACACTTTGTTCAGGAATTATTGCAAGAGAGTTTATGTACCCCTTTTTTACATAAAATCTGGTTAGTTTATATTTTATTTGTTGCAGGTCATTAGCGTTAAGAAAATTATCCGGATATGTAAGTGCTGATTTAATAATAGCGTCCTTATAAATATTTATTGATTCAGGAGATAAAACTCTTTTAAGTTCATAAATAAATTCATTCATACCGGAATAATTCTTTTTTTTAATTTTTGAAAGCTTTAGTATTATATCAGAAGGGATTCCATTATTTTTCATTTTTTCAAAAGAGCTGTCAGATAAACTTAAAAGGCAGAGTATTTTTGCAATGTCTTTATTTGTTTTTTTAAAAATATTATTTCCCTGTAATATAAATTCTTTAACAAAAACCCTGTCCTTTTCTGAAAGCCTGTTTTCTTTTGTCAATTCATCATTTTTAGTGCTATTTTCATTAATCTCATTATTAATGTCAGTTTTAAAAGAATTATTTTCAAAAGCACTTAAATTTTGTGTGAGCAACAAAATGAAACCAATTATTAGACCTTTAATCATTTTCCTTTTATTTATCCTTATTCAATTAAAATTTCTTAATACAATTTTTTAGGGAGCATTCCCAGTTTTATTATTACGTTTTTATGTTTGAGTGCATTTATTTATTGAATAATCAAATTCTTCCAGTGATTATGAACTATATTTACTTTATTTATTAATTAATTGACCAATTAGAAACGTTTCATACAGGGTGTCCTTTCGGTAAGCATGGGTTATTTTTTATTTTTTGCCTTTTGGACAGAATACCGCTTGCTAACGCGCGCGGCTCTGATTCGTCAATATATGCTTGTTAACAGAGCCGCGCGCGTTAGCAAGCGGTTTGTGATTAATGCCACAATTCTATATTTCAAGGCATACTTGCCGAAAGGACACCATACAGGGTCTATATAATGCCATAATCATTAATTTAATAATTTCAATAATTGTTTAGCAAAATTACACAAATGAACAAATTATCAAATGGATACATTCGATATTCTCTATTATTCTGTATTAACAAATTGTCTAATACATAAGTTTTTGAATTTCTTTATAAGGTAATTGGGTAATTTCTTTAATTATTTCTGGTTCAAAACCCTTTGTTAGCATTCTTTTTGCTGTTGAAATTTTATTTAGTTTAACACCCTCTTTTTTCCCCTCTTTTTTCCCCTCTTTTTTCCCCTCTTTTTTCCCCTCTTTTTTACCTATCTTTTTACCCTTTTGTAAATAAATTTCAATTAGTTGTTGGCCTGCTAAAGTTTTTGTAAGA
>Ga0272440_1001063_pt1 | contig 22824 bp, 19 predicted proteins | sample SSMMMBAug17_FD_192440 | JGI IMG/M metagenome (GOLD analysis project Ga0272440, IMG submission 192440) | Marine sediment archaeal communities from Little Sippewissett salt marsh, Falmouth, MA, United States - SSM-MMB-Aug17 | ecosystem: Environmental > Aquatic > Marine > Wetlands > Sediment ...
AAAATTATATAAATGAAATTGAAAATATTTCATTTGATGAAATAAATGATATTGTAATTACCATTGAAAAAGAGAATTTATATTCTGGTAAATGGAAATCTGTTAATCCAATTGATGTATTTAATGACAGAATTGATGAATATCTTGAAAATATTCGATATGAATATTTTAAAGAAAAAGAGCAATCGATTAAAGGCTTTAATATATCAAATGAGCAATTTGAAAATATGATAAATATCTTTGTTGAAGAACAAATAATGCCATTTTGTGAACAAAGCATAGAAGAAATAAAAAAATGGCATAAAACTTTAGATGAAACAAGAGCTCGTAATGTAAATGAAATAGAAGATGTTAAATTAACAATTCTTTCTCTTTCAAATATTCAGATTATTCCTATTAAAAAAAATATTGATGTAATTAATTCAAATATTCATATTGAAAAAGGTTCAGAAAAAAAAGATGATTTACAAAATAATGTTATTGTGGAGGTAATTAATAATGGTTATAGAATTGGGGTCGTTGGAAAAATATTAAAAAAAGCCGAGGTTATTGTTAATAAATTATGAGGGTATCGTAAATAGTCAAAAAAAGAGATTTTTAATTTTGATGGACTCGTCAAAAGTCATTTTTAAAAAATCTGTATTAATAATTTCAAATTGTTACACAGATAAAAATCTCATTTTTTTGACTTTTTACGATACCATCATTTTTATCTGTGTAACAATTTGAAATTGTTAATACAGATTTTTTAAAATTTACTTTTGACGAAACCATCAATATTGGTTTTGAAAAATAAGGAATGTTTATTAGTATATGTCCATGTTACATAATTTGAATAATTAGAACTCAAAAATTTTTTTTAATATATCAGTTCAAATATATTTCAATTTGAACTGATATATATATTTTTTTCATTTTTGAATTTATTAGTTTTCTAATATTATTCTATAGAATTATTTCAATGATGCTATAGAATAATTTTATTTTTTAGGATGGCATTTAGAGCAACTTTGTGGTGCTGCTTTTGTATTATTTTTCTTATTATATTCTTTATGACACATAATACAATTCATATGAATAGCTTCAGCATGATATTCTAATTTTTCTTCTTTTGAAGCCTTTCCTTTTTTCTGACCAGGTTGTGAATGGCAAGCAATACAATTCTCCACATCATCATCAAGTTTCAAATCATTAAGTGGAGTGCCAGACCCATCATGATGACAATCACCACAGCCAATTTTATAGTCAACAGTATGTTTTTTATGTGTAAACAAGACAATACCTTTTTTATGCTTTGAATAAGCCTTGTTTTCCATTTTAATAACATCGGCAACTTTGGACGAAGAACCTCCACTTGTAGTCTCTTTTGGTGATTCATCTTTTTTAGCAATAGCTTGCTTTACTTTTTCTTTTTTTGTAACCGATTTAGTTGTGGAAGTCTCTTTATCTTTTGATTGTTGATTTTCCTTTACTAAAGCCACTGGTGCATGCTTTTCAACTGTTGCAGTTTCAACTGACTTATGAGTAACATGCATTTCTTGTGAGTCTTTTTTACTATAGTCCACAGATATTATGATTAATAGAACAAAAGCTGTAATAGTAACTGTGGCCATTGCAATTGTTGATTTTTTATCCATAAAAGTTCTCCTTAATTTTTTATTAATATTAAAAAAGATTATTATATAAACATATAAGTCTTTAATTATTATAATTTTTTTTAAATATTATTATAATTTTTTCTGAATATAAGGACTTCGGGCAAAAGTCAGTGCCTGTCAATGTCAAAAATACAAAAATCAAAGTTAAATTATAACAATATAATTTATAAATATAAAATTTTTTAAAAGAAAGCTTTAAGCATAAATATTAATTTTTGTCAAAAAAATTACTAGCAAAATAAACAGTTTTAATAAAAATAATTAAATTATAGATAGATAAATAAAATTTTTTAAAAGAATTAAAAAATTGATAATCTCGTAAAAACTCTATTTAACAAAAATTGCTTTTAGAAATTTCAAAGTGTCATATATAGTAAAATTTCATTTTAGTGAAACCAAAATTGACAGTTTGCATCTTTTATGCAAGAATTTAGGTAATTGAAATATGGAGACAAGGCATGCCTTGTCTCTACAAGTTCGGTTATGTCAGTCTATTTTGGTTACGCTCATTTCATTTTTTGAAATAGTACTGGACTATCAAGATTAATAGATTTATTATTTTTTGTAAAAAATTAATTTGCAATAAAAGATTTAAAATTTGATGAATAATAATCAATATATTTATTATCATGATTTTTTATGATAATCATACATTCAACATTGTCTAAATTATCAATTAGCTTGATTCCTTTATCTACACCAATTACCATTAATGCTGTTGCAAGGCCATCTGCAAACATACAATCATCGGCAATTACTGAAGCACTTACAATATTATTATTAACCGGCCATCCTGTAACTGGATTAATTATGTGTGAATAATTTGCATTATTAATTTCAAAAAAATTTCGATAATTTCCACTGGTGGCTATTGCACAATTTTTTAGGGTCAAAATTTCATAAATATCATCAATAGAAGCATTTTTTGCGGGATTATTTATACCTATTCTCCATATCCCACCATCTTTTTTAGTGCCGCTTGCGTAAACTTCTCCACCAATTTCAACAAGAAAGTTTTCAATATTGTTTTCTCTTAACAAACAGGAAATTACATCAACCCCATAGCCCTTTGCAATTGAAGCAAGATTAATTGATATATTTTTATTTAGTTTTTTTATTCTATTTTTTTTTAAAACAATATTATTAAACCCAACATTTTTAATTAATTCATCAATTTGTTTTTTATCAGGAACTTCTAATTTGTTGATTGTATTTCCAAAGCCCCATAAATTGACAAGGGGTTTTATAGTGGCATCCCATGCACCTGATGTAATTTTATAAATTTTTTGTGATTTTAATAAAACATTATAAAAATCATTTGAAATTTCTAACTCTGTTTCTACATCATTAATATTATTAAATTTTGATATTTCACTTTCAGGGTCAAAAGTTGACATACTTTGATTTATTTCTTTAAGACGATTGTTAATCATTTGTTTAAGTTTATTAGAATTTTGAAAAATTGAACCTACAACTCTAATATTGTAAAAAGTCCCCATAGTTGTACCTGATATTATAATTTCTTTTTTCATATCACATGAAAAAAAATAAAATAAACTGAAAATTATCAAGTATTTTTTTGCTAAATTCATAATAACAGACTCCTCAATATTTACTATTTTTCTTGTAAAGAAATCATTTTTTTGTTAGCAATATTTATTAAGATGTTCAAATATAAAAAATATTTGTGTTGCTTTTGACAGTAAAAGATACTAAAGGCAATAAATTTTTTCTATTTTATGTTAAGAAATTATTAATAAATTCAAACGTAATACAATTAAATTTTGATATCATTAAAAAAAAAAGTATTTCGATATTGGATTAATTTTCTTTTTATGATATCTTTAAACCTTATATAAAAATTCAAGACATTTCATTTTTTTTGAGTAAAGTTTGAAGATAACAAATATAAATATTATAACATTTAATTAATTCCAGAGCTTGTATTATAACCCAATTTTGTTTTTTTCTATATATTGTGATAAAAATTTGGTTTTTCCAATCAAATGAAATGTTAGTGTTTGGCCGTGTAAGTCCATAGGAAATTAGAAAAACCAAAGTTAAATTATTGCAATAATGGGATATGTAACTTTTTAAAATTGTTTGTCCAATTAATAAAATAGTTTGGTTTATACAAAACCAATTTTGATTTTTTCTTTACACATTAAAATGATTTACCATATATGAAAGAATTTTTTATATAAATTTCCATGCCTTTCGACACAACAAAGCATGAAAGTTAACAAAATACCCGCTTACGCTCGTAACTCTGATACATTTTTGTTTTTCAGAGCCACGAGCGTAAGCGAGTTTACATATTGAATTTATTGTATATATTAGCCCTTTCATATTAACAGGAAAAAAATAGAAAATAAGGTTATAATAGAATACTTTATGTATAAATTTTTTTAATTTTTTTTGTAGGATGAAAGTTAAGTTCCGCATTTTTTATTAAGGAGCATGAGTATGTTATTAGATGGAGTCCTTGGAGCGTTTTCAAGCGATTTGGCAATTGATTTAGGAACTGCCAATACTCTTGTTTATGTCAAGGGTAAAGGAATAGTTCTGGAGGAACCGTCAGTTGTGGCGGTAAGGACTGATAATAGATATAAAAACAAAGTTTTAGCTGTTGGAATTGAGGCAAAGAAAATGCTTGGCCGTACACCGGGTAATATTATTGCAATACGACCTATGAGAGATGGGGTAATTGCAGATTTTGAAGTTACTGAAGCTATGCTTAGACATTTCATTCAAAAAGCTCATAATAGGCGTAAATTTGTAAGGCCAAGGATAATAGTTGCTGTACCATCAGGTATAACTCAGGTCGAAAAGCGAGCAGTAACAGAATCAGCAGAATCTGCTGGTGCTAGAGAAGTTTTTTTGATTGAAGAACCAATGGCAGCGGCAATAGGAGCTGGACTGCCTGTAACAGAACCAACTTGTAATATGATTGTTGATATTGGGGGTGGAACAACCGAAGTCGCTGTTATTTCACTTGCGGGAATTGTTTATAGCAGGTCTATGAGAGTTGCTGGTGATCTGATGGATTCTTCAATTATTCAATATATTAAACGAAAATATAATTTGCTTATTGGTGAAAGAACAGCAGAAATTATTAAAACAACTATTGGAAATGCTTATCCTGATCCTGAAAATATTGAAACAATTGAGGTTAAAGGCAGGGATTTGGTTTCAGGAATACCAAAAATTTTAGCAATAGATTCTGAAGAAGTCCGCGAAGCTATAACAGAACAAATTGATTCAATAGTTGAATGCGTTAAAATTGCCTTAGAGCAAACTCCGCCTGAACTTGCTGCCGACATTGTTGATAGAGGTATAGTTCTTACTGGTGGAGGTGCTTTATTAAAAAATTTAGACCGCCTTTTACGAGAACAAAGTGGTCTTCCTATTACTGTAACAGATGATCCTTTGTCAACAGTAGCTCTTGGTTCAGGTAAAGCTTTAGATAATATTGAAATGCTTAGACAGGTTATGATTACAAATTAATGACAAAGCCTTTAACAACTCTATATTAAAAATTGAATTGATAATGATTTATGTTTTCGAAGCAATTGTTGACAATAATTTGGATACTTATATTGATTGTTATCACTATAGTGATACTGTCAATTAATGGAAGAAACCAACATACTCCTAAAATTGTTGGCGGAGTTACAATGACTTTAGTAGCTCCCATACAAAAAATTGTCACTGAATCAATTAAAATATGTAGAAATATCTGGAGAAACTATTTTCATCTTGTAAATGTTGCCCATGAAAATGAAGTATTAAAAGATAAACTTTCTAAGGTCATGGAGCTAAATGACCGTTTGAAAGAAATAGAACTTTCAAATAAAAGATTAAGAAATTTATTACATTTTCAAAAAAGTTCATCTCATCATCATGTTATTGCAGCAGAAGTAATTGGTAGGGATCCATCTCATTGGTCAAAAACCATGATTATTGATAAGGGCAGTCAGGATGGAGTAAAAAAAGGATTTCCAGTTGTTGTTCATAGTGGTATCGTTGGACAAGTTGTATTTATTACAAAATATTATTCAAAGGTATTACTTTTAATTGATCATAATAGTGCTGTTGATGCTATAGTAAGAAGAACTCGATCACATGGAGTTATTAAAGGTAATTCAGAAGATGAATTTCGGTTTTTATATGTTTTAAGGAAAGAAAATGTAAAAACAGGTGATATTGTAATTTCATCAGGTCTTGATGGCGTTTTCCCTAAAGGTCTCAGAGTTGGAACCGTGTCCGAAATTTTAAAAACTAATTCTGGAATGTTTCAAATTATTTCAGTATCACCATTTGTTGATTATGAAAAAATTGAGGAAGTTCTTGTTATTTGCAAGTCTGATAAACCTTTAAATACAAAATGATTTATTTTTTTATCTCACTATTACAAAATGATTTATTTTTTTTATCTCACAATTGGTCTATGCCTTATAATAATTGAGACAACAATAATTCCACTATTTCCAATATTTAATAGGTTTTATGACCTATTGATTCCCCTAATTATTTTTTTGGCTGCTCATAAGCCTATCAATAATGGTTTATTTATCATTATTGGTTTGGGAATTATAATGGATATATTATCTGGAGGAGCATTTGGCATTTTTTCTATTACTTATTTGTGGTTATTCATATTTGTTCGTTGGATAACAGTGTTTCTTCATGCGCATAGTACAATACTTCTCATTTTAATTGTTGCGGCTGGAACTATTATTGAAAATTTATTTTTTTTAATAACTATAGTTATAAATAACAACATTTTAATTCCTATTGATATATTGAAAACATTCATAGGTAATATTTTATGGGCTATTATTACAGGTCCTTTTATTCTTGTTACTTTGGAAATAATTAATAGAAATTTTAATTCTCAGTTTATTAAAGATGATAAAATCTATGGTTGACTACTATGAATTATTTGAAAACAGTAGATAATGAATTTTATAGACAACGTTTAAGCGGCCCTTTAATAATTATAACAGTCTCATTTATAATCTTAATTTCACGTCTCTTTTATTTGCAAATAATTGAAGGACATAAATATTTTATTATGTCTGAAAATAATTGCATTCGACTTCAAGTACTTACAGCTCCACGTGGCTTGATTTTTGATCGTAATAATAAACTATTAGTTGATAATAGACCTTCTTTTGATGTCAGTGTTGTACCAAAAGATGCTTTACCTTTTAATTATGTTTTGTCAAAGACTGCTAATTTTTTAAATATGGATCAAAAAGAATTAATCAGAAAAGTTAGAAGTGCAAAAGGAATTGGTATTTATAAACCAATGATGATAAAAAAGGATGTTGGTCGTAAATCTTTAGCTTCTATTGAAGTTAATAAGTATGATTTACCCGGAGTCATTATTGATGTAAATCCAAAAAGGCATTATTTACAAAAGTCTGCGGTTCATTTAATTGGATATTTAGGTGAAATAAATAGTAAACAATTGAAGATGAATAAATATAAGGAATATAAGCGTGGAGATTTTATTGGAAAATGTGGCGTTGAAAAAATTTATGAAAGTGCAATGAGAGGCAAAAGAGGAGGACGTCAGGTTGAAGTAAATGTAACAGGTCAGGTGTTAAGAGTTATTGATACAGTTAAACCTCAACCAGGAAATAATATCTTTCTTACCATAGATATTGATCTTCAAAAATTTGCACAAGATTTAATAAAAGATAATAATGGTGCTATTATTGCTATGAATCCTCAAAATGGCTATATTTTATGCCTTGTTAGCAGTCCCTTATTTGATCAGGAAATTTTTTTAGGCGGAATGTCTCAAGAACAGTGGAATTCACTGGTAAATGATAAAAACAAACCATTACAAAATAGAGCAATACAAGGGAGATATCCACCTGGTTCTGTATATAAAATTGTAACTGCAATGGCAGGATTGGAAGAAGATATTTTTGATTGTAATGAGAAACTTGACTGCCCTGGCTTTTATAGATTTGGAAACAGAATTTTTAAATGCTGGAAAAGACAAGGACATGGATCTATGAATATCATAGATGCTTTAGCTCAATCTTGTGATGTTTATTTTTATCAATTAGGTCAAAAACTAGGTGTTGATAGAATTGCCCATTATTCAAAAAAATGCGGCTTTGGTTCATTAACTGGTATTGAACTAGATCATGAAGAGCAAGGTCTAATTCCAACATCTGAATGGAAAAAAAATGCTAAAAATGAACCGTGGTATAAAGGGGAAACATTGTCTATTGCAATTGGACAGGGCTATAATGAAGTTACACCTTTGCAAGTTGCTAATTTAATTTCAGCAATTGGAAATGGAGGAATTTTATATAAACCACAAATATTAAAGTCAATTAAGACCGTTGAAGGATGGTTAGTGAAAGATAATAAACCTGTTATAATTGGAAGATTACCTGCCAATAATAAAACTATGAGATTGATTAGAACTGGTTTATGGAATGCTGTTAACAAGCCCGGAGGAACAGCTTATTGGACTGCAAGGTCAAAAAAATATGATATTGCAGGTAAGACAGGTACTGCTCAAGTTGTAGGTATGAAAAAACAACAAAAAGATGGTAAAAGTCTAAAACGTTTTGAAGATCATGCATGGTTTGCGGCTTTCGCTCCTTTTGATTATCCTGAAATTGCTGTAGTCGTTCTTGTTGAAAATGGAGGTCATGGTTCAAGCACTGCTGCACCAATTGCAAAAAAAATTATTAAGGAATATCTTGGAAACAAAAAATAATAAAACAAAATTTATGTTTGATCGAAGATTAATTCAGTTTTTTGATTGGGGATTATTACTCATTACTCTATTAATAATATCAATAGGGCTTCTTGGTCTTTATAGTGCAGTATTTAGCAGATCAAATCAGGATGTTATATTATTGAAAAATTCATTATTTATGAAACAAATTATGTGGCTTGGTATTGGATTTATAATTTTATTCATTTCATTGTTTTTTAACTATAGGCTTTTATATAAATGGGCATATCTTATTTATTTTTTTATAAATGCACTTTTAATTTTTGTACTGACAAATGGAAAATATGTTGCTGGTTCTAGAAGATGGTTAGATTTAGGATTATTTTTTATTCAACCTTCTGAGCTGGCAAAAGTTTCAATAATAATTATGCTTGCTTATTATTATTCAAAATATGCTTCAGAAAAAGGTTTTTCATTGAAAGATTTATTACTTCCATTTTTTTATATTATGATTCCCTTTGTGCTTATATTAAAACAACCTGATTTAGGAACAGCTATGTTATTGTTATTAAATTCAGCATTTATTACTTTTTTTGTAAAAATTAAAAGACGGCATTTATTAGTTCTTATTTCTATTATTATTATTAGTGTTCCTGTTATTTGGTTTTCACTTAAAGGATATCAAAAGGAAAGAATTCTTGCATTTGTTAATCCTGGACGTGATCCTCTAGGTTCAGGGTATCATCTAATACAATCAAAAATTGCAATTGGATCTGGCATGTTAACAGGAAAAGGATTTTTAAAGGGAACACAAAATGAATTATCTTTTTTACCAGAGCAGCATACTGATTTTATATTTTCAGTCCTCGCAGAAGAATTGGGCTTTGTAGGATCTTTTGCCATTATTATATTATATTTTCTTCTTATACTATGGAGTTTGCATATCGCAAATATTTCAAGAGATAATTTTGGAAAAATTCTTGCAGTAGGTATTTGTTCAATGATATATTGTCAAGTTACAATTAATATTGCTATGGTTATGGGCTTAATGCCTGTCGTTGGAGTGCCTTTGCCTTTTATTAGTTATGGAGGATCGTCTATTATTGTTACAATGATAGGAATAAGTATGTTAATGAATATTAGTATGAGAAGATTTATGTTTGATTAACCACTATAGTTAAAATTTGTTTATAGTTCTAATGAATTTTGTGGTGGTTGTAGTTATGCTTAGGAATACATAAATTCCTTGACTGGAGTCCCAAATCTTTAGATTTGGGCATCAAAAAATTACAAATTAAAAAGACTTTTTACATTAAAAAAAAGATTTTTTTCAGTCATTTTTTGTCTGTGTAATTATGATAATCCAACGTTGGCTTTTCAAATTACCTTAAAGTGTAAGTCTGTGCTTGTCCGAATAAGTCCGAAAAACCAAAGTTGGACGATAATAACAAAGAATCACAAATGGAATACAGATTAATCATAAAGCTTTTGGACTAGGTTCAATGATCAAAATCATTCCTCAACGTACTTAAGTACGCATCCAGAATATTTTGATCATACACTTTGCCAAAATCTTTATGACTAAATCTGAATAAAAACATCCAACTTTGTTTTTTCAAATAATAAAAAATTACTAAAATGGTAGATAATTATGAAAAAAAAGAAGAAAAATGTACAAAATATAAATACGTTTCTTGGTTCTCAAACTCGCATAACAGGAAAACTTGAATTTGAAGGTGCAATAAGAATCGATGGGCATTTTGAAGGAGATATAATTAGTAAAGAAGGCTCAGTTATTGTCGGTCAAGACGCAATTTTAAAAGGAGATATAAAGGTTGCTTCAATATTTATACTTGGAGAAGTTAATGGAAACATCGAAGCAGAAAACAGAATAGACATACATCCACCAGGAAAAATGATTGGAGATATTAAAGCCCCTATTATATTAATAGACCCTGGTGTTGTTTTTAATGGTAAATGCATTGTAGTAAAACAACCTCAAGATGGTTCAAAATCTGAATAGAAAGAACGTATAAAAATATTGTATAAAATAATTAAAAAAAACTTTGACAACCTTGCATATTCAATGTTATAGACCCCCTTCAATTTATTGAGCAATATGTTTAGATTTTTTTAACTAGATAATTATACATATTGTGACTTCTCTACGTAAAAAAATTATTTTTGGTGGTAGAATCAGGAGGAAAAAATGGTAAATATAGACATATCAGTATTATTTCAAATAGGAAATTTTCTATTACTTATCTGGCTTATGAATATTGTGTTGTATAAACCAGTAAGAAGTATTCTTATACAAAGAAAAGAAAAAATTGATCAATTAGGAACTGATATTAAAAAATTTGAATTAGAAGCATCAAATAAAAATAAGCAGTATAATGAAGGAATCAATAATGCTAAAAAAAGTGGAATAGAAAAAAAAGAAAATTTGTTATTAGAAGCACAGGAAGAAGAAAAAAAGATAATTGGTGAAATTGTAAAAGCAAATCAAATAAAACTTGAAGAGACAAAAAAGAAAATTTCTCTTGATATTAAAAAAGCTAAAGAGGAATTAAGTGGTGAATTAGATGTTTTTGCAAGAGAAATATGTAATAAAATTTTGGGGAGGTCTATTTAATGATGAAATTGATTACATCTAAAAAATATTTATTAGTTTTTTTTGCATTATTATTTTTTCTGGTAACAAATATTACTTTTGCAAGTTCAAATGCAGGTCACAATGAATCAGGTGATTCACACGAGCATGCTTCAAAAGGCTGGGTTTCTACGGATACATATAAAGTAATGAATTTTGCTCTGCTTGCAATTGTTCTTTTTATTCTTCTCAAAAAACCAGTGTCTGACTCATTGAATGGAAGAATAAAAGATATAAAAAAACAAATAGATGATTTGGAAGAACAAAAGAAACAAGCACAAATTGAGCTTTCAAAATATAATAGACAGATAGAGGATATGCAAAATAAATCTGATGAAATTATTTCAGAATATGTTAAACAAGGAATTTCAGCAAAGAACAAAATTCTGGATGAAGCTAAAAAAATGGCTGAAAAACTTCAATCTCAGGCTGTAAAAAATATTGAACAGGAAATTAATCAGGCAAAAATTTCTTTAAAGCAGGAAATTTTTGAAAAAGCAGCACAAAAAGCCGAAGATTTAATTATTCAAAATATTGAAGAATATGACCAGGAACGTTTGGTTTCTGAATATATAGAAAAGGTGGTGGCATAGTGAAGAAGTTATCAGTAGCAAGGCGATATGCCAAAGCTCTATTGATTCTTGGTGTTGAGAATGATCAAGTAGAATTATATGGCGATGAATTAAAAGTCTTTGATCAAGTCTTAACTCATCATCAAGAATTAGAACAGACTTTATGCAATCCATTGTACAATACAGACAGTCGAAAAAATATATTAAAGTCTGTATTAAATAAAATGAATTTTTCTCAAGTCGTAAATTCGTTTCTAATGTTACTTTTTGATAAGAGACGAATGAATTTTGTTTCAAATATCAATGAGTTTTATCAAAAATTAGCTGATGAGCTAAAAGGTGTTGTCAGAGCTAATGTAAAATCGGCTCATGATCTTTCAGCTGAGGCTAAAGATAGTATTCGAATCGCCCTTTCTAAATTAACTGGAAAGGAAGTTCAATTACATGTTGAAAAAGATGTTGAACTCATTGGTGGAATTGTTACCAAAATCGGAGATCTGGTTTTGGATGGAAGTATAAAAAAACAAATACTTTCAATGAAAGAATCTTTAAAAAGGGGTGAAAGTATCTAATATGGAAATCAGAGCTGAAGAAATAAGTCAAATTATTAAAGAGCAAATTAAAGACTATGACAAGAAAATCGAGTTAAGTGAAACTGGAACTATCTTGTCAGTAGGCGATGGAATTGCTCGAGTATATGGCCTTGAAAAGGTTATGGCATTAGAGTTGGTTGAGTTTCCCGGAAATATTCTGGGATTAGTACTCAATCTTGAAGAAGATAACGTTGGCGTTGCAATCATGGGGTCTGATACAAATCTAAAAGAAGGTGATATGGTAAAACGAACTGGTAGAATTGCACAAGTACCAGTTGGTGAAGCTGTATTAGGTAGAGTTGTTTCAGCTGTAGGTGATCCAATAGATGGAAAAGGCCCAATTGAAACAAAGGAATTTAGAAGAGTTGAAATGGTTGCTCCAGGTGTTATTGCTAGAAAAAGTGTCCATGAACCAATGTACACTGGATTAAAAGCAATTGATGCCATGACTCCTGTCGGACGAGGTCAGCGTGAATTAATTATTGGTGATAGACAAATAGGTAAAACAGCTATAGGCATAGATGCAATTATTAACCAAAAAGGAAAAGATGTTTATTGTATTTATGTTGCTTGTGGACAGAAGAAATCTTCTGTAGCTCAAGTTGTATCAATCCTTGAAAAACATGGAGCAATGGATTATACAACAGTTGTTTCTGCTTGTGCCAGTGATCCAGCTACTCTTCAATATATTGCTCCCTATGCTGGTTGTGCTATGGGAGAATATTTTAGAGATAGAGGACAACATTCTCTAATTGTTTATGATGATCTTTCTAAACAAGCAGCTTCATATAGGCAGGTATCATTACTTCTTAGAAGACCTCCTGGACGTGAAGCCTTTCCTGGGGATATCTTCTATAATCATTCAAGATTACTTGAAAGAGCAGCAAAATTAAATGATGAACTCGGAGCTGGTTCATTAACCGCTCTACCAATTATTGAAACTCAAGCTGGTGATGTTTCGGCTTTTATACCAACAAATGTTATTTCAATTACTGATGGTCAAATATATCTTGAACCAAGTTTATTTTTTGCTGGAGTACGACCTGCAATTAATGTTGGCTTGTCTGTATCAAGAGTTGGCGGCTCAGCACAAGTTAAAGCTATGAAGCAAGTAGCTGGAACTTTAAGGCTTGATCTTGCACAATATAGAGAATTGGAAGCTTTTGCAGCTTTTGGTAGTGATCTTGATGCTTCAACTCAAAAGCAGTTAACCAGAGGTTCTCGACTTGTTGAAGTTTTAAAGCAACCGCAATATAAACCACTGTCACTTGAAAAACAAGTTTCAATCTTATATGCTGGAACAAAAGGTTTTCTTGATAATTTGTCATTAGAGGATCTGGCAAAATATGAAGAAGGTTTATATGAGTTTTTAGAAGGTAAATATCCAGAGATTTACAAAGAAATTGATGAAAAACAAAAAATTGATGATGATTTGGATAAAAAAATGCAAAAAGCATTTACTGAATTTGGTCAAAGTTTTAAAAGTTAACAATTAACAAACAGATCAACTGACGCTTTTATCTTAATCGTGTTATGCGATCTCAATTATTATAAGGCGGAATGGTATGCCAAGCTTAAAGGATGTCAAAAATAAAATCACTGGTGTAAAAAAAACAAAGCAAATAACTAAAGCCATGAACATGGTTGCTGCATCTCGATTACGTGGTGCACAAAATAAAATGGAAGCCTTTCGTCCTTATTCCGAAAAATTCGGAGAGGTTTTAGGTAATTTAGCTGCAAGAGCTGGTGAAGAATCCAGTTCATTATTAATACCACGAGATGAAGTAAAAAATATAAATATAGTTTTATGTACATCAGATAGAGGCCTTTGTGGAGGTTTTAATTCAAATATTTTGGTTAAAGCTGAAAAATTTATAAAAGAAGATTCTAATAAAGATTATTCTTTTACAAATTTTGGAAAAAAAGGTCGAGATTGGTGTAAAAGAGAAAAATTTAATATTTCAACTGAACATTTAGGTATTGTTGGCGGAAATTTTAATTTTAATGTTGCATCAAATATTGGTCAAAAATTAATTAATGAATTTCTACAAGGCAAGTACGATAAAGTATTTATTATTTATTCTAAATTTCAAAGTATGGCAAAACAGATTCCAGTTCTACTGCAATTATTGCCAATTCCGTTTATTGAATCATCAACATCTGATAATGATAATTATATGGCTGAACATATTTGTGAACCATCAACTAATGAATTGCTAGAAGAAATATTGCCAAAAAATATTTTTGTACAAATATATGGTGCCTTATTAGAAACATCGACAAGCGAACATGCAGCAAGAATGATGGCTATGGATAATGCCAGCAAAGCCTGTGATGATATGATAGAAAATTTGACCCTTGCATACAACAAGGCCCGTCAAGCCGCAGTAACTACAGAACTAATGGATATTGTAGGCGGAGCCGAGGCCCTAAAAGGGTAATTTATAGGAGGTTTTTTGATGGAAGAAAACATAGGAAAGATTACTCAGGTCATGGGGCCTGTTGTAGATGTTGAATTTGAACCAGGGAAACTACCCACAATATTAACTGCTTTATTAATTTCAAATCCAACCATAAGTGATGAAGAGGATAACCTGGTAGTTGAAGTTGCACAACATCTTGGCGATAATGTTGTTAGAACTGTTGCCATGGATGTTACCGATGGTTTAGTAAGAGGGATGCCAGTAAAAGATACAGGTAACCCTATATTAATGCCTGTAGGAAAAGCAAGTTTAGGAAGAGTACTAAATGTTGTTGGACGACCAGTTGATGGTCTTGGAGATGTCAGTAGAGAAAAAGTTCTTCCTATACACAGAGAAGCACCAAAATTTACAGAACAGGATACGAGCGTAAACGTACTTGAAACAGGTGTAAAAGTTATTGATCTGCTTGTTCCTTTCCCAAGAGGTGGAAAAATGGGAATGTTTGGTGGCGCTGGTGTAGGTAAAACAGTTATTATGATGGAAATGGTAAATAATATTGCTATGCATCATGGGGGGATCTCTGTTTTTGCAGGAGTTGGTGAAAGAACAAGAGAAGGTAATGATTTATATCACGAAATGAAGGATTCTGGGGTTTTACCTAAAGCAGCTTTAATTTATGGGCAGATGACTGAACCTCCAGGAGCAAGAGCTAGAGTTGCACTTTCAGCCTTAACATGTGCTGAGTATTTTCGTGATCAAGAAAATCAAGACGTCTTAATCTTTATTGACAATATATTTAGATTTACACAGGCTGGTTCTGAAGTTTCAGCATTGTTAGGAAGAATGCCTTCAGCAGTTGGTTATCAACCAACACTGGCTGTTGAATTAGGCGGCCTTCAAGAAAGAATAACATCAACTGATAAAGGTTCGATTACTGCTGTGCAATGTGTTTATGTTCCTGCTGATGATTTAACTGACCCTGCTCCAGCTACCACTTTTGCTCATTTAGATGGAACTGTAGTTTTATCAAGACAAATTGCTGAACTAGGTATATATCCCGCTGTAGATCCATTAGATTCTACATCAAGGATATTAGACGCTAATTTTGTTGGTGATGAACATTATCAGGTTGCTCGAAATGTACAAAAAACATTACAGAAATATAAAGAATTACAGGATATCATTGCAATCTTAGGTATTGAGGAACTTTCAGAAGAGGATAAACTTACAGTTGCTCGCGCAAGAAAAATTCAACGATTCTTATCACAACCTTTTCATGTTGCTGAGAATTTTACTGGTAAGCCAGGTAAATATGTAAAAATTGCTGATACAATTAAAGGTTTTAAAGAAATTGTTGAGGGCGTACATGATGATATTCCTGAACAGGCTTTTTATATGACAGGTGATATCAATGAGGTCATTGAAAAAGCAAAAAATATGTAATTATAAAATTAAGAGGTGAAATAATGGCTCAAAATATTAAGCTTGAGATAGTTACACCTGAAAGAATTGTAATTGATGAGGAAGTTCAAATTATAATGGCACCTGGTGTCCTAGGAGAATTTGGTGTTTTATCAGGTCATACACCCTTTTTGACAAGTTTAAAAGTTGGTACTATATCATATAAAGATTTAAATGGTGCAAAAAAATATATTTTTGTTAATGAAGGCTTTGCTGAAGCTCTGCCAGATAAAGTAACAGTCTTAGCTCAGTCTTCTGAATCTAAAGATTATATTGATATAGATAGAGCTAAAAAAGCTAAAGAAAGAGCAGAAAAACGTTTAGATTCTTCAAATACAGAAGATATCGACTATGAACGAGCAAAGGCAGCATTATATAGAGCTATTCAAAGGATAAATATTGTTGAGAATATATAAGTTTTATTATATTGCTAATTAATAAAAAAGGGTAAGTCAAACCTTTGACTTACCCTTTTTGTTTTTATAATTAATATAGTCCAATTTTTTTCAATCATTTGAAGTTTATGACTTTTAGTGATTGTAAGTGATAAAAATATTAAAAATTTATCCTATATATTTTATAAAAATCCAAGGCTGGTTTTTCTAATTATCTTAAGTGTAAGTCTATGCTTGTTTGTGTCAGTCCGAAGTATCAAAGTTGGACGATTAGTAATAAGTATTAAATAAATGGAGACAAAATTTATGATGTTAAATGATTGTGCAATTTTGATTCTAGCTGCTGGTAAAGGAAAGCGGATGATTTCAAAAAGAGCAAAAGTCCTTCACAAATTGAATAATAAATCTTTAATTTCATATGTAATTAATACTGCTTTGCAAATAACAAAAAATTGTATTGTTGTTGTAGGTCATCAGTCAGATGAAGTAAAAAAAGAAGTACTTAATATAGAAAAAAATATTGATTTTGCGCTCCAGAAAGAACAGCTAGGTACAGGTCATGCAACTTTATGTGCAATGCCATTAATAAAGGACAACATTAAATCTATAATAATATTATATGGCGATGTCCCTCTTCTTTCTGTTGGAAGTATAAACGAACTAATTGATTTTCATAATAAAAAAAATAATACAGTAACAATTTTATCAATGAAATTAGACAATCCAACCGGTTATGGAAGATTAATTATTGAAAATGATAATGTTACAGAAATTGTAGAAGAATCAGATGCCTCAGAAATTCAAAAAGATATTAAAATTGTGAATTCAGGTGTTTACATGGTTCAAAAAGATTTTTTAAATGAATCACTAGAATATATTGATAATAAAAATACTCAAAATGAATTTTATTTAACTGATATTATAAAAATTGCTGGTTTAAAAAAAGAAAAAGTTGGTCATATTAAGATAAAAAATGCAAATGAATTAAAGGGTATTAATGATAAAAATCAACTTATGGAACTGGAACAATTACTAAAACATAAGGTATTATAAAAAGCACTTGACTTTTTCTTGAATCAAATATTATATAAAGAAAATAAGTTTATATTTAAGGAATAAACTTTTGAAAAGCAGGTATAACCCCTGCAATGTTCGTGATTGATAATGCGCTTTGTTCCAACATTAAAAAAAAGGTCGCCTTCCCTGATTTTTGTGTGCTATCCCATTTAAAGGGGAAAAGCCTGATGAAATTAATTAAGGTAACCACTTGATCAAAACAGGATCAATTGACATATTAACACGGCATATAGCGGGGGTATTTTTAATATATTTTTTAATTTTTTTTGTTTCAAGGCTTATAATGGAGATAGTGAAATTCGACATTAAAAATTTACTATTAGTTATTGTGTTAATTAATTGCTTGATAGTTACTTATTTACCGACAAAATTCAAAAATCAAATTATCTCAATAAATAAAGATTCATTTATTCCCAAATGTATATCATTATTGCTAATAGCAAAATATTTATGTTTCTTCAAAAAAAGAAAACAAACTAATAATAATATTTTTAACATATTGTCTATTAATAGAAATATAAATAGATATTATATTAAATGAATTTTTTTGAATATTTCATATATCTTTTAACTCTTTCCCTGCAAACAAATCTAACTGCTTGTTTTTCATAAATATTCCTTCATTGGTATAACTTTATTTTTCTTTTTTTCCAATTATTTATATTAAATTTTTGAAAGTACGTATGTATTGTAAAAACAAAACGATTTTATAACTAATTAATTATAATATAGTAATTGTTAAATCCAATTCCGTCTAAAGTCGAACTACGTACTTATGATTACAAAAATGAATTAAATAGTTCCTGATTCTGCCTTTTGGCGAAAGTAAACTATAAAAAATTATAAAGTTGATGGAATCGTAGAAAGTCAAAAAATGAGATTTTAATATGTGTAATAATTTGAAATTGTTAAAACCGATTTTTGTAAAATTCACTTTTGATTAGACCATCAAAGTTATATTTAAAAAAAAAGTAATAACTGTTTTTTTGCCCGAAGGCATTATGTACCTGTCTTTATTATTAAATATGTAGATTGTATTTATATAATATTATATAAATGAATTATAAAGTGGTTATCCTGAATTAATATTATACAGACAAATATGAATATAATCTTTTAATAAATATTATTATTTCAATAATTTGATACAATGTGTGAATTATGGATGAATATCAATTATTATTATTATTTTTTGGATTTATCATCGGCTTGTTAATTGCTTATATGCTCAAAGGCATTTTACTGAGGCAAAAGATCAATAATGTAGAAAATGAAGCAGCTAAAATATTAGATGATGCACATAGAAGATCTGAGACTGTCCTTAAGGAAGCAAAGGTAGAAGCAAAAGATAGATTATTTAAGATGAAAGCACAATTTGATGCAGATACCCAAGATACAAGAAATGAACTAAAAAAGTTTGAAAAGCGCTTAATGCAAAAAGAAGAGAATCTTGAAAGAAAAGTTGAAAAAATAGATCAGCGAAATAATGAGGTAATTCAAAAAGAAAAGCATTATAATAAGAAAGTCAGTGAAATAGAGAAAAAAGACAAGCAATTAAGCGATTTGATAAAAGATCAAAAGACATATCTAGAAAAAATTTCAGGATTGACTGCAGATCAAGCAAAAGAATTATTAATTAAAAATATGGAAAATGAAGCTAGATTTGAAGGTGCTAGAATAATCAAACGTATAGAGACTGAAACAACTGAAGAAGCTGATAAGAAAGCTAAAAAAATTATAGCAACAGCTATTCAGCGATATGCTTCTGATTATGTTGCTGAACATACTGTTTCAGTTGTTCAGTTGCCAAATGACGATATGAAGGGTAGAATTATCGGTAGAGAAGGTAGAAATATAAGAGCACTTGAAGCTGCAACAGGAATAGATCTGATTATTGATGATACTCCAGAAGCAGTAATATTGTCGGGTTACAACCCGGTAAGGCGTGAAGTGGCACGTGTTGCATTGACCAAATTAATTTCTGATGGAAGAATTCATCCAGCAAGAATTGAAGATATTGTCAAAAAAGTAGAAGAAGAAGTTGATGATACAATTAGGGAAGCTGGTGAGCAAGGGGCTTTTGATTTAGGTGTGCATGGAATTAATCCGGAACTGATAAAATATATTGGCAGACTAAAGTTTAGAACCAGTTATGCCCAAAATGTTCTTCAGCATTCAATAGAAGTAGGTTTTTTGTGTGGTATAATGGCTTCAGAGCTAGGATTAAATGCAAAACAGGCAAGAAGAGTTGGTTTATTACATGATATCGGTAAAGCAATTGATCATGAAGTTGAAGGCCCACATGCTATTATTGGATCGAAACTTGCTAAAAAATATGGTGAGTCATATATAGTTGTGCATGCAATAGCAGCACATCATGAAGACATCCCCCCTGCTTCAGTTCTTGCATTATTAGTACAAGCAGCTGATGGTCTCTCTGGTGCAAGGCCAGGAGCAAGACGTGAAATGCTTGAAAGCTATATCAAAAGATTAGAGGATCTTGAAAAAATTTGCAATTCATTCAACGGTGTAGCTAATTCATATGCTATTCAAGCTGGTCGTGAAGTAAGAATTATGGTTGAAAGTTCAATAATTTCAGATGAAGAAGCAGTTCTTTTAAGTAAAGATATATCTAAGAAAATTGAGGAATCTTTAACTTTTCCTGGACAAATTAAGGTTACTGTAATTCGAGAAACTCGTGCTATTAGTTATGCGACAAAATAATGATATTAAGGAAAACTTTGAAAATAAGTTCCCAATTTGTCTGGAGTCCCAAATCTTTAGATTTGGGCGTCACACTCTTTAACTCCCAAATCTTAAGATTTGGGACTCCAACAAATAAGGATCTTATTTTTCGAGCATTCATCTAATTTCTAATGTCATATTTTTTTTATTCAATAGCATATGTTTGATGGTCGCGTAAAAAGTCAAAAAATGAGAATTTCGTCTGTGTAACAAGTTGAAATTATTAATAACGATTTTTGAAAAATTGACTTTTTACGAGACCATCATGTTTATTTGACAATCAGTTTTTGTATATTTGAAAAGAAAAAAAATAGAAATACTTTAATTTGGGGTTATATTAAACATTCCTGGTTCTAACGGATTTTGTGGTCACGTAATGAAGGGTCAAAAATTTCAAAGATTTCGCTCCTATGGAGCTATGAATAAATATAATCTGATTATAACTTTTTTTGTGGAGTACTTTTTGTTAATGCATTTCTAAGCGCTGAAAGCGCTAATTAATATAGCCCAGGGCGAAGCCCTGAGAATTTATCCGCAGTGATTTAAGCCAGGAACTTATTTTTAGTGCAACCCTTATTAAAAATAAAATTGAACAATAATAGAATGTTATTTTCAAACAAAGAGGTAAAAAATGAATAATGTATATAATGTTTTATTTAATAGAGGTTTTATTGAAAAAACCACAAATGACTCTGAAATTGAAAAATTATTAAAAAATGAAAAAATAACATGTTATATTGGTTTTGATCCAACAGCACCAAGTTTACATATAGGTAGTTTAATTCCAATAATGGCACTTAAGCACATGCAGTTAAATGGTCATAGATCAATAGCCTTATTAGGTGGTGGAACTGCTTTAATTGGAGATCCTAGCGGCAAAACTGAAATGAGAAAGATGTTATCTTTTCAAGATATTGAAAAGAACTCTCTAAATTTAAAAAAACAACTATCTAATTTTCTAAGTTTTGAAGACAATAAGGGGGAGGTTGTTAATAATTATAATTGGTTATCCAGTGTTAATTATATAAATTTTTTAAGAGATATTGGAAAACATTTTAGTGTTAATAAGATGATAAAAGCTGAATCATATAAATCTAGATTAGAAACAGAAGAAGGCCTTAACTTTATTGAGTTTAATTATATGCTATTACAAGCATATGATTTTTATCAATTATATAAAGATAATTCATGTTTGATACAAATGGGAGGTAGTGATCAATGGGGAAATATAATAGCAGGTATTGAATTAATAAGAAGGAAAATTAACAAATCAGCATATGGAATAACATTCCCTTTGATAACAACTTCTAATGGTGTCAAAATGGGAAAAACAGTTGATGGTGCTCTATGGCTTGATTCAGATAGAACAAATCCTTTTGAATATTACCAATATTGGGTTAATACTGAAGATAATTATGTAAAAAAATTTTTGTTATTATTTACACTTTTACCAGAAGAAGAGATTTCTATTGTAGATGATCTAGAAGGCAAAGATTTAAATATTGCAAAGGCAATTCTAGCTTTTGAGGCAACAAAAATAGCACACGGAATTGAAGAGGCAACAAATGCTTATAATTCATCAATTCGCCTTTTTGGAAAAAAACATATTTCAGATCAAATAATACCATCAAGTAACATACCAAGATCTTCAGTAATAATTGATAAAGACAATATTCCTTTTGATAAAGACAATACTCCTTTTAAAACAATTGATATTCAACAATTGAATGATGGTATAAAGGCAATTGATATTATTAAAGATTACGATATATGTAAATCTAAAAACAAAGCTAAGAGATTAATCGAACAAGGTGGTATATACTTAAATAATAAAAGGATAGATTCAATAGATTATGTAATAAATAATAATGATATTGATAACGATTCAATATTATTCAGAATAGGAAAGAAAAAATATTTCAAAATAAAAATTAAATAAATTGAATTTTTTTCGTTGACATTTTTTAATATAATGTATATATATATACTCATCAAAACGAAACAAACCAAAAAAAACAAATATTAATTCCCGCAAAGTTTTTTAGATAATTCTAAAAAAAAGTAATGGGCTTAAATTTAGAAAATTAAAATATAAGTTCAAAGGGATTTTTTTGTGTTTGATCTTTGAAAACTAAATAGTGATTTATATCCTAAAGTCAATTCTTTAATTTTTAAAAAAATTTATAAATTGGAGAGTTTGATCCTGGCTCAGAATGAACGCTGGCGGCGTGCTTAACACATGCAAGTCGTACGAGAAATCTTCTGCTTGCAGGAGAAAGTAAAGTGGCGAACGGGTGAGTAACGCGTGGGTAATCTATCCTTGAATTAGGAATAACATTGCGAAAGCGATGCTAAAACCTGATGTCATTAATTATTATTCGTAATATTTAATTAAAAGGGGCCTCTAAATTAAGCTTCTGTTTAGGGATGAGCCTGCGTACCATTAGCTTGTTGGTAAGGTAAAAGCTTACCAAGGCTACGATGGTTAGCTGGTCTGAGAGGATGATCAGCCACACTGGAACTGGAACACGGTCC
>Ga0272440_1001064_pt1 | contig 22809 bp, 10 predicted proteins | sample SSMMMBAug17_FD_192440 | JGI IMG/M metagenome (GOLD analysis project Ga0272440, IMG submission 192440) | Marine sediment archaeal communities from Little Sippewissett salt marsh, Falmouth, MA, United States - SSM-MMB-Aug17 | ecosystem: Environmental > Aquatic > Marine > Wetlands > Sediment ...
TGCCGATCTCTATGCCTTCTTCAATCCAATAATTCATAACGTCTTCTCCTTTTTCTTTAAATACATGGACAACTTGTTTTTTCAACCATTCTTTATCACACTTTTTATTTGAACTGATATAACGTAAGTCTGGCACTCATTTCTTTGAGAGGGACAATGCATGACGATTTTGGATTATTAAAGAATTATTTTTTGTTTGAGTAATATTTTTGCTTCGGGCTATTGGGTTTCTCTGGTATTGTCATAAACAGCAATTTCTTTTCTAATAGGGGTTTCAATATTTCAGACCTAAAATGCTCTCTATGCTTTAGTCTTGCAAAGTCCATAATTTCTTTCGTCGTCCTTGGGATCATACAATAATTTAAAATTACTTGCTCAGCAGCTTGCTCGATAACTTGCTCGGTAGCTTGCTCGGTGACTTGCGCGGTAACTTGCTCGGTAACTTGCTCGGTGGCTTGCTCGGTAACTTGCTCGGTGGCTTGCTCGGTAGCTTGCTCGGTAACTTGCGCGGTAACTTGCTCGGTAGCTTGCGCGGTAACTTGCTCGGTAGCTTGCTCGGTAGCTTGCTCGGTAGCTTGCGCGGTAACTTGCTCGGTAACTTGCTCGGTGGCTTGCGCGGTAGCTTGCGCGGTAACTTGCTCGGTAGCTTGCGCGGTAACTTGCTCGGTAGCTTGCGCGGTAACTTGCTCGGTAACTTGCTCGGTAACTTGCTCGGTAGCTTGCGCGGTAGCTTGCGCGGTAACTTGCTCGGTGACTTGCTCGGTAACTGGAATTATTATTTTAAAAATATCATCTTCAATAAGTTGAGGATTTCCATTTTGTGAATAGATTGCTGTATATTTAAATAAATTTCTAACACCTGAGCCTAATTCATCTGCAAAGCCTATTTCTTTAAAAAGTCTGGCGATAATTGGATTCTTTGGAAAAGGGGTAAAGGCTTTGGGGTCAATCAACCCATGTCCATGTGGCCGATTTGCATTTTCAAAAACAACTTGATTGGGTTCTATAATCATTTTTGCTGGAAATGCATGTGAATATTCTCTATGAATTAGGATATTACCAATTGCCTCTCTAAAAATTTTGTTTCTAAGACTGACACGCACATTGTCTTCTAAAAAAAATGGGTCAGGCAGATATTTTGCTACAAAAGCCATGAGTCTTTCATGGCTTTCAATGAGATTCGTTCGAATATCATCGCGGTCGTCGTAGCGGTCAATTTTTTTTCTTCTTAAAATCGCATCTGTTTTATAGTGCGGTAATGCATTGAGTATGGTTTCATCTTTACCAAAAATTAGAATTGCAGCAAGTGTCAGTCCTTCTTTTCCTGTTTGTAAATCTTTTTTAAAAAGTTGCGCACTTAAAAGCAGTTCCTTGTCAGTCATTTCAAACCAGGGGTGAGAACCACCATTTTCATTTTTGGCCCTTATCTTGACCCTCGCAATTAGATCTGACCTTAAATCTTCAAGTGTTGCAAATGGAAAAATTGTGTTTTCAGAATAAGTGGTCTGTTTTCTAAGGTAAAGACGTGCAATATGGGTTGAATTATCTGTAACATTTAAGTCGCCATCATCGTTTCTATCAAATATCTTTCCAGCAGTGTTATGAACCTGAGAGCTTTCTGGAACATGTACATATATTATTTTTTTGTGATCAATTTCAAAAATTTCAGGAGATAGATAAAAAGGAGGAAATAATTTTTGAGAGTTATTTGCTGTGGTTATGAAACTGTTTATTATCGGGTAAACAGCATCATCATCAACACCACAAATGGTACCATCATCCTCAATACCAAGAAAAAGATGACCGCCATGCCTGTTTAAAAATGCGCAGACAGAGTCAAACACATCCTTGTTCAACTTAGATCGTGATGATTTAAATTCAACAGAAATGCCTTCACCTCTGTTCATAATACTTATGAGATGATTTTTTTCCATTTTTTGACCTGACCCGATATGTGTAAGTAAGATTAGAATGCTCGAAAATAAAATCCCTATTGACAAATACTTGACTCAATAATTAAACATCAAGCATATGCGTACCAAACTGTTCATTTTTTTTTACCATTATCATTAGAATATATCACAACCAGTCAATAATCAATAAAAAAGGCGGCAAAAATCCAGGATGAATATTCTATTGTACGATCAAGAAAAATGAGCATGTTAATTTCAGAGCTTTCCTAATTAAAAAAATGAAAATGAACATTTTACTCAACAAAGTTTGATATATGATGCAAAATATCAATCTCGTCTTGTATTTCTTGTTTTGCTGTGATGGACCAATGACTATAGGGATCTTGTTCAATGGCACGTTCTAATAATTGGATACTTTCTTGTGTTTGATTTAATGCACGTTTTAAAAAGCCACTATTTGGATGCTTTTCCTGAAAACCTGTATTCATATTTAAGTTTCGATACTTTCGGCATAATCTAGACTTTTTAACGTAAGATTCGGCAATATAGCGACTGTATGGATAGTTACTGATAATGCGATCATATTGTTGATGTGCCATGTCCAGTTTTTTCAGTTCAGTATAACATTTTGCACTTAACAGGAGGCAGTTGATGATATCCTGATGATCATATTGATCCGCCTGTTCGAGCAAAAATTGCATGTCAGTAATCGCCTGTAAAAAGTTTAAATCTGCGTCTTTCAATTCCATTTGTTTTTTCAACTGCAACCCATGCTGATAATGCGCATTGCCTTTAAGATATGTACGAACAGGCAAATTGCGATTCATAACGCCCAAAATGCTTAATCCAATACCCGCCAGAATGATGATCCAAAATAACAAAGAACGACATGAATCAATGGGTTTTTCCAAAAACAGAACAATTTTTTGAAACGCTTTTTTAATGGGATTTTTTTTCAATCGCATTGTCAGTAACAATGAAAATAAAGTAAAACCAGTCAGACACCATCCGATTTTTTCCCAAGCACATCGTGAATACGTTAAAACGACTTCATTTGAACGCGGAATCACCATCATGAAATGTGGACTGACAGGATATACACCATGGGCGCCACTCACTGTCCAGTTGGGAAAATATGAAACCCGAATCAAGTGTGGCACCCCTATCGCTGTTGTTTGAAATTTGATTTTGAAATGTGACAGATGGCTTGTAATTTTTGAATGACAATGGAATTGTTCTTGATAATAAGAGGGTCGAATCGTGACATGCGATGTTTTTTCTTGAAAAACTGCCCGATCATCCGGATGTTTCACATAAGCTGATGGCACAAAAAAAATATTTGTCTTCTCAGGATATTTAAACCATTGATCATAAAACCGGTCCAGCCAGTCAGATCCAATATACAGGACAGGCTTATAGGTTAACGTAGATACATATCCGGGCAATTTTTTTTTGAGTCGATATATTGAAAATTTCCCCACATCTTTTTCATGACAAAATCGGTGAGATTTTGAAAATATTGTTTTGACCTGCGGGGATAGGAGGATCAATTGAGATATATGATACAGCTCCATATGAATTGCGAGCGATTCAGGCTTGATTTGCGATAAAATATAGGGGGTGGGTGTTTTTAATTCTTTTGAGAATTCAGTTTGTAAAAATGTAATGAATTTTGATGCCAATGATGACGAATAATGAATACCTTCCAGAGTCTGCCGACCTGAAAACACGTACAATGATTCAAAAACCCGGTCCCCGCCATATGGACCATAGCCGTTGCATTTTTCATAGCCCACGCGGGGCGAATTCAAGGGGTCGTCAGTATTCAAGTACCGGGTCAACTGTTTGAAAGATTCAAACCCTCTCGTATTTTCGTATCCTTTGAATGTATCTGAATACCATATATTTACATTGTTTTCTTTCAATACAATGGCTGCAATAACACAGGTCAACACAAACAAGATTGATATCAACCGACACCTCATTGACCAGAAAGAAAGATACCGCCCCACACCATATGAAAAAATGATCATGATCAGTACCAGCAAAATAGGTGGTAAAAAACGAATATCGGGTACTTTTAAAAAGTGAGCACAGAAATACATATTCATGCACACCCCGATCATCCACACAAAAACACCTGTATCTGCCGTGTCATCAACAAATTGATCACATGCGTGTTTACCCATTGGTGATAAAAACACAATGTAAGCGATCCAAAGTGTCAAAACAACCAGTAAAATCCATCCAGTTATCGATGATATTGAAATCATCTGAAATTCAGTGCCAATGATATGTAATACACCATAATTGATCATTGTGATGATTATAAGCAGACACATAACGCCAAAAAAAGTTGTTATGTGTTGAATATAGTGGGATTTTTGAGGGTCATTCATTTTTTGGAAAGGAATGGCTTTAAAAACAATAACTGGCATCAGAATAACGAAAAATATTGCAGAAACGATCAGGTTTAGATTGAGAGACAGAAAATTTTGCCAAATCATATATACAGGGACTGTGTACGCATTTCGCCAGGCAATCAAAGGTAAAATCCAAAAGGCCATGACACCAAACCCAATGCCACAAACCTGTAACAGATAAACAGTCCGCTTTTTTGTAAAAAATCCATAAAGAATAACCGAAATCGCCGGAATAAACACAAACAAATGCGACAGGCCAATTAATCCTAATAACAGACCATTTAGAATGATACGTTTACCATTGGAAAAGCCCTTTATCATAGACCCCATGAAAAATGGCAGCAGTGAAAAAGCAAACATATAACAAAATTCGCCTGCTAAAGTAGACAGAATGTTTCCGCCAAACATGGTGTAGTTTTCATTAAATATGAAAAGAAGTGTCGTGCATGCACCAATAATTGGAGCAGGAAATCGGTATGCCATCAATCGGAGCCCAAAGTATACAGATACTGGCAAAATATACCAGCCACTGGCCATCACAATTTTAAGACCGATGGTTAAAGGAAATCCAATATATGAAATCAATACTGCCAATAAAAAAGGGGGAATAAAATAAAAATTGAAATTGGGGTATCCGCAAAAATTTGCCATGTCCCAACCATAAAGGCGCGCATGCGGAATGAGTACGTCTTTTAAATGAACAGCAACTTGATACCAGCTTGCACTATCTCCACCTGTTAGAATCGTATCCCAAAAAATCAGACGAGAATCAATAAACAATCCGATAAATAAGGTAATGACGCACAGTATAATTACATCTATGCAGGTTTGAATTTTCGACGTATGATTCATAAATATTACGATATATCTTGTAGGTTTGTCAGCGCATCAATCGCTTTTTTTGCGGCATGGTTCCATGTCCATCTGGAACGAATTTCTTGTGATGCCTTAAGCCCACGCTTTTTTGCTTGATCCCTGTGTTTAAAGACATATTGCATCATGTCCTGTAAATGTATAAAATCAGGTTCAGCCCATTGACCATAGTTTGTTGTTTTGCTGTGAGTATGCCATCCGAGCGGCTTTTCAATATCAGTCATTTTGAAATTGATGAGATAGGCATTTTCATTGGTTACAAAGTCAGTGAGTGCGCTATAGCCAGTTACAATGACTGGAAGTCCGCAAGCCATTGCCTCAATGATGGGCAACCCCCAACCTTCAGCACGTGTCGGCATCACAAAGGCATCGCAACTGCGATACAAGGCCGCAAGCTCAAGCGTGCTGGCAAATGGCCCAACATGTAAAATTTTTTCAGGGTGTCTCAACCCAAGCGATTGAATACAATGATTGTAATCAAAATCTTTTTTAAATGATTGCGTGCATAAAACCAATCGAACATCTGGATTGTCTCGAAATGCATGATCAAATGTGACAATCAATTCGGGTGTGGATTTTCGTTCCTCTAGTTTTCCAACATAAAGGAACTTATAGGCCTGAATGTTATTCAGAAATTGAAATTGAGGCCCTTCAGTTTTAAATATCCGAGCATTTACACCACCGGGGACCACTTGAATTGAGTTTTTAGCAATGCCATGATTGATTAAAATTTGCTTGAACCATTGACTCGGAGACCACAAAACATCTGCATGGGACAATGAATTCATCCAATCATCAGGAATAGAAGTTGATTCCCACAGCACATACCCAATCTTTAAGCCCGGACAGCAAGATAAAATCTCAAACTGATGAATCGGACATATCGCAATATTGAAAACTGAACGTTTTGTTGGAATGATTTCATGATTTAAAAAGTCTACTGATATATTGAGACGTTTTTTCAGTTGAATATCAGATTCTAAAACAGGAATATACGTGCCAAGTTCGCCAAAAAAAGATTGTGTGTGAATATGAACACCTGTGATCCCTTCAAACGAACCAATGGCATGTAAATACATGGCGTCCTGATTAAAATGTGCGACTGAAATCGATTTTTTGGGGTTGGCAGGCAGTTTTTGAATGATTGCCTGTAATATCAACTGACAATCAAATGCGTCAGTTTCTCTAAACAATTTCATTGTTGGATACCAGATGGATTGATTCGTGCGAATTTTCCAGAACCAGTCAGGTCGTTTTGATAAAATCATATAAACAGTTTTGAACATCGCCCCTGCAAGATGACCGATTAAATTATCAAATGAAAGAATCATATCCATCTGGTCTATAGCGGATGCCAGATCGTGGGAATCATCCAAAAACGTTGATAGATCAATTAAACTGTTTGGTATTTCAATTGATTCTATCGATGTGAGTGAGTAATATCCAATGTGAAAAAAGGAGATATGTTCCAATTGTAATATGGGCATGAGCGATAAAAGTATTTGATGGTGTTTTTCAATTTCAGCAGGCTCTGAAAACCATGAGATGCCTATTTTCATTAATAATGCATGCGATTGGATAAACGTCTCAAGGGGAACAAATCTTTTACGAGTCTGAATATAAGGTTGCGCAAGCGCAATGGATTCTTCGGGAATCTGCAATAAATAGGGAAGGCTTTCCAAAGGAGCCTGGATATCAAATCCCCTGACTGATTCGCTATCTTGATTGTTCGGGTAATAAAATATCCGGTCCACACATAAATTGTTCATTACCAATCGATACATACCTGGCGTGGATTCAAGAACAACAGTGCCGCCCAATTGCTTGAGTAAGGGTGCAAATCGAAGATACATCATAAACGATTTATCCTGTAACTCAGAGTATAGTAGCAAAGTTTTATTTCGGAATGGGTGTCCATCCCAATGCGGCATATCATACTTTCGACGTTCTGGGAGAACATCACATTTGCGGCGATATTCGTTCCATTTCAGTCCTTCAGTCCATTGACCATTTAATAATAAAAGTTGGCCGAGATCATAATTGATTTTGGCATGCGTATAGTTACTTATTTGTTGGGCATATCGTAAACATGTTATTGCTGTGTCTATGTTTTCACAGTGTGCATATAGATTTCCCAGATGCTGCCATAAAAACGCATTTTGGGTGTGTTTTCGACAGGCTCGTTGCGCATAAATGATGGCATTATGAATATTGCCCTGTCGTGCAAACAGTCTTGAAAGATTGTGGTCAGCTTCCCACGATACCGGATAACGAGAAATTGTTTTTTGAAAAGCAATACAGGCCATATGGGTGTTTTGCGCATAATTGTGTTTCAATCCTTCGCTAAAATATGCATTTGCGGTCGGATCCGGTTGATGAGATAAAACCGCATGTAGCTTTTCAAAAATCTGGTTGATCACATTTTGCCATCCATGATCATCAATTGCCTGTCTAAAAATCAAACAGGTGGGATACCAGGGATTATCAGATTGATTCAAAAGCCATCGCCAGTCTGGTTGCGGTGGAATGAGCAACCAGAAAGGGATTCCTAAAGCACCGGCAAGATGTGCGACTGATGTATCCACAGAAATCAATAAATCCATCTGACATAAAGCCTGGGCGGTATCGTAAAAATCATTGAAATAGATTGACAGGTCCACAATTTGTGTTTCATATGCATGAATTTCTTTTGTATGAAGTCCTTTTTGAAAACTAAACCATCGAATGCCAGCGATGGAAAATAATTTGGCCCATGTTGATAATGGAATGGAACGTGATTGGTCATTTTTATTTTCAGGGTTTCCTCCCCAAACAATTCCCACACGTAACATGTCACACGCTTGTTTATTGATCGTTTGGTATTGTTCTGACTGTTGTTTCAGCAGTTCAGGAAATAAATAGGGTGTATTACAGGGAATGGTTTTATCATTGGTTTGAAACAGATAAGGAAGGCTCAACAAGGAACAATGAATATCAAATGGTGGCAGCCTTTCACCTTGACCAATCACCTGATCAACACAAGGAATCGTTTGAAATAAACGCACCTGCTCTGATCGGGCCCCAAAAACAATCTGCTTGACCTTTCCGGCAATCATGGGCAGGTATCGACAAAATTGAATGTTATCACCAAAGCCCTGTTCACTGTAGACAAACAGCGTTTTTTCTGAAGCAGTCTTGCCATCCCAAAAAGGACGATTTAAAATATCTCCAGTATATGGACCCCGGCGTAAACGCCATTCATATTCTTGAAAGCCATTGGCATAATCACCCAAAAGCAGCAATGTAAAACTGAAATGATAGTGCGCATCTTTATTATCTGGTTGTATGGCAATGCACTGTTTAAAATACGTTAGCGCCTGCTGATATTGATGGTTTTTGTAATAAACATTTCCGAGATTATACAACGTACCTGCAAGTCTTGGGTTAATTGAAACCGCTTTTTGATAAGCTTCGATAGATTTATCCAACTGATCGCAATTCAAATAACATTCCCCCATATTGTTGTACGCTTCAGCAAATGTGGGTTGATATGAGATTGCCATTTTATATTTTTCAATCGCCAGATCAAATTCATCCTGCTCTTTCAATGTGTTTCCCCAATTAAACCAAGCATTTGCATATGAAGGATCAATATGGGTTGCCCGATCAAAACTGACATCAGCATTTTGAAACTGGTCAATTTGATTGAATAATATTCCCATATTGTTATAAGCAATGGCATGATTGGGTTGAATACGAATGATTTGATCATATATTTGTAATGCCAGGTTGATTTGTTTTTGATCGGTGTATTGAATGGCTTGATCAAAAAGATCTGATATTGTTGGATAATTTTTCATTTGTCAATGATATTTGGGAATGCGCCCGATGTTTTGGTTTATGATCGTATGATCTATTTATGTTTAAATAATACTCGAAAATTCAGTTCCCCATTTATTTTGAACGTATATTAGTTGGGGAACTTATTTTCAGAGCATTCCTAAGTAAGCGTAGGATAATACAGATCTTTATTGTTTTTGTCAATGACGCCTTGAGTGTATAGAAATCAAAAAAAATATGAATCGTTTCATTGTCTATATGATCATCAATTTTTATCGTCCAACTTTGGTTTTTCCAAGTCAGGAGGAGAATCACTGACTAACACGGACACCCACATCACGCGTTTGGAAAAACCAAAGTTGGACGATAACTTATTTTCCGAGCTTTCCTTAAGAATGACTTGAAACACAAAATCTCATTGACATATATTATTTTTTTTTTATATATTTCCTCAAGAACAAAAATCAAAAAATCATTTTCCGCAATAAATATACATCAACAGTATGATTTAAGGAAGAGAAAATGATCTTAATCACATGAACTGTAGTGATCAAAAAAGAACATTCAGATCATTACAAAAAGGAGAAAAATAATGGCACAACAAATTTCAGACCGACGAGATGTAGACTTCGTTCTTTATGAACAGCTTCATGCAGAAGAACTTGTAAAGTATGAGCGCTATAAAGATATGAATCGAAAAATGTTTGATATGGTAATCAAAGAAGCAAGAAATCTTGCGATAAAGGAAGTTTTACCTGCAAATGAAGAAGCAGATAAGGTCGGGCTAAAGTTTGAGAACAATAAAGTAACTGTTCCCGAATGTTTTCATCGTCCCTGGGAATTGCTTAAGGAAGGTGAATGGATTGCATTGACTGAGGATCCTGAAGTTGGGGGCCAGGGAATGCCTCACATGATTTCTCAAGCTGTAAATGAATACATTGGCGGTCCTGGATTTAGCATGGTTTGCTTTGTCGGAACGGCTCATGGTGCTGCAAAAATGATTGAGCATTTTGGCACGGATCAGCAAAAAGAACTTTACATGAAAAAAATGTATTCTGGTGAATGGGGCGGTACAATGGTCCTTACTGAAGCGGATGCCGGTTCGGATTTAGGTGCACTCACAACAAAAGCGGTTCCTAATGGAGATGGCACGTATTCTATTTCTGGAAATAAAATATTTATAACGTGTGGTGAGCATGATCTTGCTGATAATATCATTCATCCTGTGCTGGCAAGAATCGAAGGAGCTCCCGCTGGAACCAAGGGGATTTCCTTGTTTCTTGTTCCCAAAATCTGGGTGAATGAGGATGGCAGTCTTGGGGAAGACAATGATGTTGTTTGTACAGGAATTGAAGAGAAACTTGGCATTCATGGGAGCCCAACTTGCCAGATGGCCTTTGGAAGTAAAGGAAAATGCCGCGGCGTTCTTTTAGGAGAGGAAAATAAAGGAATGAAAGTCATGTTCCTCATGATGAACGAAGCTCGGCTTGGAGTCGGATTGAATGGTTTCAGCAATGCCTCCTGTGCGTATCTGTATGCGCTTGATTATGCCAGAAATAGAGTTCAGGGACGTGATATGTCGGATATGTTTAATAAAGAAGCGCCATCAGTACCCATTATTCGCCATCCAGACGTCCGCAGAATGCTTCTTTGGATGAAATCCCATGTGGAAGGCATGCGGAGTTTTGTTTATTATGTTGCCCAATTGTTTGATAAAGAAATGGTTAGCGAAGATGAAGCCGAGAAAGAACAAGCCAAAGACCTCATCGAACTCTTAACCCCCATCGTTAAGTCCTATTGCACCGATCGCGGATTTGAAGTTACAGTTCAGGCAATGCAGGTGTATGGTGGGTATGGATATATTACAGAATATCCAGTGGAACGGCTGTTGCGGGATTCTAAAATTCATTCACTGTATGAAGGCACCAATGGGATTCAGGCGATGGATTTATTGGGCAGAAAAATGGGCATGAAAAAGGGTGGCGTATTCATGACCTTTTTGGGCGAAATTCAAAAAGTCATTGCTCAGGCCAAAGAAACCAAAGGACTTGAAGAATCTGCCAAACAACTCGAGAAAGTCATCGGACGTTTGGGTGAAGTGGCCATGCACTTAGGAACAATGGCAATGTCTGCCGATTTTAAGGTCGCCTTTGCGCATGCCTCACCTTTCTTGATGGCAATGGGTGATGTGATAATGGGATGGATGCTACTTTGGCGTGCAAATGTTGCTGCTCCCCAATTATTGAAATTGACTGAAGGTCTTGACGATGCCGCACGCATTGAAAAGATTAAGAAAAACAAAAACGCTGCATTTTATGAAGGACAGTTGAAATCTGCAGAGTATTTCATTCATACAATTCTTCCTGTCACGATTGGAAATCTCAATTCTATCGCAGCTGGGACTAAAGCGGTTGTTGAAATTCCAGAAGCTGCTTTTGGTGCATCATAATAAGTATTTGATTTGAGAGCAAAAATGAAATGCTGAAAAATAACGAATATCTGTTTTTGCTCAGCTAACATGCCATGTTTTATAAACCAGCATATTGATTTTTTTCGATATGCTGGTTTTTTTTTGGGGTCAGCTTACTGACATAAAAAATTCAGGATCATTTTAAGTTAAAAAGTTAAGGGCGTCCCTAATGTATCTTAAAAATATCCATATTTTGTTTTAGTTTTTCTGCCACTTTTGATTGTTCTCCAGCAGATATCTTCACCTGTTGCGAGATTTTGTTCACATTGACAGTATCACGACTGACATTGTAGATATTTGATGCAACAATATTGACATGTCCGGCAACCTCTGCGGCACTTTTGGACATTTCATCAACATTTAAAGCAACTTCAGCGATAGACGCTGCAATATTGTTAATTGCACTGGTGGAGTGGGTAATATTTGATGCCATTTCTTCTGTTGTATAACTTTGCTCATTCACAGCAGTTGCAATGCGAAGAACTGAAGCTTCAATTTTTGAAATGATAGTTGTGACTTGATCAATAATTTTTACCGATTCATTGGTATCACCCTGAACACCATTTATTTTTTTGGTAATATCTTCTGCAGCATGGGCACTTTGTGTCGCAAGATCTTTAATTTCGTTGGCAACCACTGCAAACCCTCTACCTGCATCGCCTGCTGATGCCGCCTCAATTGTTGCGTTAAGTGCAAGCAGATTGGTTTGTCCGGCAATGCGTTTAATTACAGATGTGACTTTTCCAATTTCTGTGGCAGTATTTCGTAATGTATTCATGGCAATTGTTGCATTTCCTGACAAATTCTTAGCCTGAATTGCAATTTGTGACCCCTCTTCAGAACTGCTGTGAACTTCTTTCATTGAATGTTTCATTTGATCAATCGACACAGTAATAGAATTCATATTTTTTGCCACAAGGTCAGCTTCATCAGATACGTTTTTGGAATTGGCGCGCATCATATCAGATGTTGATGCGATCGTACCAATATTTTCAGACATTTGTTCAGTCGTTGTGGCCGCTTCATTGGCCTGATCTTTCATTTTTTCGGAAGCATCTGCCAGATTAATGGAAATGTCAGAGAGCGCTCCAGAGGACTGAGATATAACATCAGCATTTTCTTTAACGCCACGAATAATCTCAGCTAATTTTTTTATCGTCCCATTTAGTGCCATTGCTATTTGTGAAAAATTATGCGCAACATTTTTTGTATCCTGATCTGACCCAGAAACTGAATAATTTTGTGTCATATCGCCTTCAGAAATTTTCATGAGTATTTGGGATAATTGATTCACCTCATTTTCTTGAAACTGATTTACTTTTCCGATTTTGGAAATCGTTGCATTCAGGGCATCACCAATATTTTGAAAGGTTTTGTAAACACTTTCGGTTTCATTATCAGGGCTTACAGGGTGATAAAGCTGCGTCATATCGCCATCAGCAACTTTTTGAAGCATTGTAGACAGGTTGATCACTTCATTATTTTGATATTCACTGATTCTTTTTGCAATATTCATGTTTTGTTTGATATGCGTTTGATCAAGGATCATGATAAATGAACCGACAATCTGTTTGTTTCTATTTTTTACAGGAATGGCTGTATACATTATATCCATTAGATGGCTGCTCCCTGCTGGTTGGCATTTGGTTTCCCTTGTACACACTTTATCTGTTTTTAAGGCTTGTTCACAAACACAATCCACTGAATTGCAATCGGGTGTTTGTAATAAATCGTAACATTTTTTTCCAATAATTGATTCCTGATCTCTTTTCAATAATTTCGCGCCTGATTTACTGATAAATAATATAAAGAAGTCCTTATCTACAATTATTGTCGGCATATTGATGGCATTGATATATCCCAAAAGCACATCTGCAAGGGTATTACATCCATGAATCAAATCTGCATACGTGCCTTTGAATTTTGAGATGTCGCTACGTTGTTCAAGTTTTCCTGAGTCAATATATGAAACAATTCGCTCTATTTCCTGAATCACCTCATTAAATGTTCCCACCATCTGATTGAGTGCATCTGTCATTTGACCAATTTCATCTTTTCGATTCATAGAAATCGTTTCAGTCAGTTTACCATTGGAGACACTTCTTGCAAAATTAACAACGCGAATGATCGGATTGCTGATCATGCGTTTCACAAGAAATGCGACAAATAAGAGAATAAATAAAGCAGTGAACAAAGAAACGACCATAATTGAAACAGTCAATTCTTTAATTTGCTCGTCAACAGCTTTTTGCTTGTTTTGGGTTGCAATTGCAAGGTCATCAATGTAGACACCTGTTCCGATAACCCATTTCCAGGGGGCAAAATATCTCACATATGAAAGTTTGGGTTGTTCGGTTGTCAGGCCATCTTTTGATGGCTTGGGCCAAAGATAATCTACAAATCCCTCATCATTTTTCTCGCAAACGTCAACAGCTGCTTGAAACAGATTTTTATTGATACCAGAGGCACAATTATATTTTGGATTATTTAAAATTTTTCCATTGAGCGCTGGAACTGTCGGATGCATGACCATTTTTGGATAGGGCTTGCCAGTATCATTGATCCAAAAATAACCCACGCCATTATCATATCGCATTTTTTGAATATCACGTCTTGTTTTTTCAATCGCATCAGATAAGGCATCGTCTAGATATATGCCCGTGCCGATCACCCATCCCCATTCTTTCAAAAGTCTTACATAAGAAAGCTTGGGTTGATCTTTTGTGAGGCCATCTTTAGTGGGCTTGGGCCAGAGATAATCAACAAACCCTTCACCATCTTTTTCACACACATCAACAAATGCAGCGAACAAATTTCTTTTTTTTCCGAGCGCACAATCATATTTTGGATTATCCAAAATTTTGCCATTCAAAGCGGGCACTGTTGGATGCATAATCATTTTTGCAAAAGGACGTGACATATCGTTGATCCACACATAGCCGGAACCCTGGTCAAAGCGAATTGATGCAATCTCTTGAATGGCAAGTTTTTGAGCGTCCTTTTCTAACAGCTTTCCTTGTTTGACATCATTTATTTTCGCAGAGATAATTGAATGGGCACTTTCAATAATGTTGATCAAGCGGTGCCCATACATTTGTTTTTGATACGCGACATTATGAGAATTCTCATAGTTTGACTGCATGGTTTCATAAGCAATATTCACATAGTTTTTTAATTTTTGTTTAATTTGCAGGCGTTCATTTTTAGAAAAATCATTTATTTCTTGTTTTGCTTTTGACTGGATACTATAAATACCAACCCATGCAATCAATGCTTCAGAAATCAACAAGGCTATTGTAAACATAATGATCATTTTCGTACTAATCTTCATAAAACCTCCAATATTGTGCGATTAAAAAAAAAGTTTAATCAGTATAAGAGGTTATAGCATTTTGTCTGGCATGTTTCAATACAAAACTCGAGTGCAATAACTTTTTAGTTTTGTCTGTCAAACTTTTTGAAAGAATCTTTATGAATAACACGTTCGGTTGATAATTGCGAGTTTAAGATCATCTGTTAAATCATTGAAATATGAACAAAAACCGGCAATACGTACCAATAAATAGGGATGTCTTTCTGGATGATGATAGGCATCAATGAGTATCTGTTTATTAATTACATTGGGTTGAAACTGCATCCCACCCTTTTTAAAAAATGACCGAATTATAGATGACAGATTCTTCACACCATCCTTACCCTGGAACAAGGCAGAATCAATGGTAAAGGTTGTCGTTGTCCCATTTGGCGCAAAATTGACAAAATCCACATTACTTACAGAATTGAGTGCAGAAACAAGGTCCAAACTTTGTTTTCCATAATGAGGTGCAATACTGTGGGCAAAAGGTGTTCCTTCCAAACGTCCTGATGGCAAAGCTGGAGAGTTTTCTCCATATACAATATTTACGTTCAATGAATAATATCCAGCTGTATACAACCCATTTCTTGGGCAAAAAGGTACTGATTTTAAGGCATTGACATATATTTCCATGACTGTGTTAACCCATTTTTGAGGTTCAATAGAGATATCATCACCAAATTTGGGCACGTTCAGCAACGCCTCTCTGATTTTTTCATTTTTTTCACCATTGAAATTGTTTTCAATGGCATAAATGATCTGATCAATGGTGTATTCTTTTTTTTGAAAGACAAGGTCATCAATCGCACATAAAGAATCCGCAACATCAGTAATAGCCACTGCCTGAATACCACTGCTGTTAATGTTGGCCCCTCCTTCATAAACATCCATGCCTGTTTCAATACAATTTTCGAACAAGGTGGATGCGAGCGGCGTGGTAAATCTTTCTTGAAGAATACGCTCAAAATCATGATGATCAGCCAAGACTGATGCCGCAAGTTGATTCAATCTTTCTTGAAATCGACTGAGCAAGGTCTCCATATCTTTGGGTGAATCATAGGAAGGAAGTGTTTGCTTGGTAATATTTTGATACACATGTGTAATTGAATTTTGAATGCGTCTGTATGCAGATTGCATCGGGCGAATATATTCCTGCAAGCCGCCAAAATTATATCGAAAAAATTTTCGAGTCAGCTTGCTGATTTGATCAAAAATGTCAGTATTCCAAAGATCGTCTTTTTCTCCTTTCAAAGCCTGCAAAAATGCCAATGCAACATTCATATTTGCACAATCGGTATTGCCAAAATGATCATCAGATGCAACGGGTTCAACACATCCAACAATTGAATAATTCCGAACATCATTTATGGATGCAGGGTAATGCTTTTTCAGCGATTTAACATATATTTCATCATTATATAAAGATGGCATTGGAGAACCATTAATATATACTTCTGAAATTCGATCAACATATGCCTCAGGGCTATGATTGTGGATTCTTGCTGTCATGTTTACACCTCGCGGCTGCAACTCACAGATATCTAATAACATGTAAGTGACATCATTGGTACCATCAGTGCCATCAGGTTTAATCCCGCCAAATGTTACAGACTGTACTGTTGATAGACTTTCAAAAAGGCGTCCAATACCGAGATATGTATCACCATCATTGACCAAAATAACTTCATCCACTTTAAGAATAAAGGCGGCTAGCAATTCTTTTGCTTCATCATAGGTAATTATATTTTCTTCCAAATCTTTTTTATAATATGGAAAAAGAAGTTGATCTAAGCGTCCAAAAGAAATCGCATTTTCAAATGATTCTGTGCATAATGCAATTTGTAAAAACATCATGCTTTGTAATGCCTCATGAAATGTACGTGCCGGATATTTTGGAACATGACGACAAATGTCTGCCATTTTCTTTAGTTCTTGCTTTCTTTCAAGATTGGCTTCTTGGTTGCTTAGACCTGACAAATGTTCTGAATATCGAAATGCAAAGGTTTCCAATCCTTTTAGTGCGATTATTGCTGCATCATAAAAGTGCGAATGATCCACATTCATCTGGCGTTTTTGCTCAATTTCTTTGATAATTCCTGTCGTCCCGAGTTCGAGCATGCGTTTATGATTAACGATAAAGTGAGCAATCGCCGCCTGATTATTATTAAATCCAGCATTCATTTCTGATGCACGAGATAATGAAAGCACCCATTCTTTCAAGGAATGATTTTTATAACTGATCAAACTGTGTTTCACCCAAAAGGGAAAAATGTTTGTATAAAAATTGATTTTATCCTGAAAAGAACATTTAAATGAAACTGGCGTTTGTTTATGAATTTGATGAAGGATTGAAACAAAAACAATACCAAAGTATTCTTCCCATACATTCCCTCCAAGTCTTTTTGACGTAAAATTTCCAACGATCAATTCATTTGGATAAATAATTATTTTTTTCTTATTCAGTATATAGGATAATCGCTCTGCGCGGTGAATGTGTGTGGGCTTTGAAAAACCATTCTTTTTATAAAACTCTGTTTTGAGTGTTGATGTTTCAAAGCAAAGATGACATTCAGTTTCCCTTATTTCTTTTTGGATCGCCTTTATCCGATTGGAAAAGGTTGACGTTTTGGTATGAAAATCAAGATCATAGGTACACTCTATGTCGAAGGATTGGAATTTTTTAATGGCTTTTCTAAATGCATCAAGACTTTGATCATTTGTGATATTCAACGTTGGATTTGATATCTTCAGTCGCTTGCTTTTTTCTTCATACATTTTATAAAATTTCAATAATTCAATGGAATGATAATTCTGGGACTTCAGAAATGTACAGATATCTTTAATCTGATTGTTGCTATCATTGTATCCTGGCACAACAACCATGCGAAATTTGATTTGCGACTCCCTTGCAACCAGTTTTTTGATATTGTGAAGAATGAGATCATTCTTTTGACCGGTCAATTGTTCATGATGATCAGGATCAATCACTTTAATATCGATAAGAAATAAATCAATATATGGAAGAAGTGGTTGAATTTGTTTCCATGATGCAAATGCGGCGGTTTCCATAGTCACATGGATATCTTCTTTCTTGAGCAATTTTAGGAAATGAATCATACTATCAGCGTGTTGTAATAGCGGCTCACCACCACTTAACGTAACACCTCCATTGCTGGATTGAAAATAGGTTTTATCTTTTAGAATGATATCCATGACATTTTGGGTTGTTAGTTTTGTTGTATGTGCAGTGTCCAATTGAATCGGAATTAATTCAGGATTTTGACACCACATACATCTGAGATTGCAGCCAGAAAAGAAAACAACTGTTCGAATGCCTGGTCCATCATGGACACAGGTTCGTTGAATTTTGTTAATTTTTAGTTTATCAGTATTTTTTTCTGTTTTTAATGTTAAACCAGTTTCATCAACTAAACCTTCATGATTAAAGGTTTCTTTAAAAACTACATTTTGGGCGCTTTGCATAATAATCTCCTTTCATTGGATGCGACGAATGTCAATCGTTGCATCCTTATTGATTTAAATTAAGTTTGAAAAAATTTGATTAGTTCCCTTCCAGCATTTAGAAATTCTCTTGCCTTTTCAGCGGCTTTTTTCTCATCTTTGTTCTTAACCGCTTCAAATATTTCCTGTTGGATTTCAGTATTGACATCATGCGTAAGCGGTAAAAATAAATGTAAATTCTTCTCATGTATTGTTTTGAGCATATTCATCAAAAGAATATAAACCAAATTTTTACTGGCAAGTGATAGCAATCTGAAAAACTCAAAATCCAATAATTGTAATTTGGCTGGATCAGTTGAAACAACCAATTCATTCATCAGCGCCTCAATTTGATCTATATCCTTTTTTTCTGCGCGTTTTGCAGCAAGTCGGGCGACGTCAGTGGCAAACAGTTCTCTCGCTTCCAGGATATTTTCTAGAATGGTTAAATCGATTTCACCTTTCACACTTAATAAGTAAAAAAGAATTTCAATACTGGCATTTTGATAATCATCAACTGTGGCACCTTGTCCCTGTCGAATGCGAATGAGTTTTAAATGTTCCAGTTTTTTGAGCGCTTCTCGCAGCGTTGTTCGGTTGACATTGAATTCTGATGCAAGCGTTCGTTCAGGTGGTAATTTCTCTCCCGAACGAATCCCGCCTTCCAAAATATACTTGATAATCATCTCAACAATCTGTTCTGATGCTTTGATTTTTTCAATTGGGCTAAATTTTGGATCCATAAATAATCCTCCTTTTAAATTGGTTGGACCAATCATCCTTTAAACCAATTATCGGCATTTTTTTGAATAGGTCAAGTGTTTTTTCAAAAAAAATTAAAAAAATTTGATTTTTTAAACAATAAGACAAGAATCTGAATTGGTTTTGAGCATCGATTTATTTTATTATTCCAATTTAATCCATCTTGTGGTATTGATAGGACCAATAAAAATTAGGAAAGATCTGAAAATAAGTTCCTCATTTAAATGGGAAACTTATTTTTCGAGCATTCCTTAGAGACAAGGAAGTGCCATAGGCGCTATCATAATTTCGCGTATGAGAATGCGCTCGTTTAATAGACATTATCAAAACGCTATGACAAAGGAATTGAGTAACATTAAATTGTCCAACCGCGATAAACAGATTATTGCAGCGATCCAGGGAGATATTCCAGTTTGCAAACGGCCTTACGAAAAAATGGCCCGGCAGATTGGTATTTCAGAACAAGAGTTTTGTGAGCAGTTGCAATCTTTAAATGATCGCGGCATTATTCGCAGATTTGGTGCCACCTTGAAACATCAAAAGTCAGGCTATGTCTCCAATGCAATGGTTGCCTGGATTGTTGACGAAAAAAACATCGTCAATGTTGGCCAAATGATGGCGCATTCCCCCCATATATCACATTGCTATCGCCGAAATTCTACAAATGAATGGCCATATAACTTATATACGATGATTCATGGGACTTCTGATAGTGATTGTAAAAAAATTGCTTTAGGCCTGTCCCAAATGACAGGAGTCACGCAATTTGAAATCCTGTTTAGCCAACGTGAACTCAAAAAAACGTCAATGAAATATTATCCCGACCTTGTCCCCAAAGCCACAGAAAACGAACAGTCCTTATGACGTCATCCAATGCCCCACATATTCTCTTTGTGAATCCCTGGATTCATGATTTCGCAGCATTTGATTTCTGGGCACGCCCGATGGGGCTCATGCAGTTGATAGCCATTGTTCGCTCACAAGGTATGACTGTTTCATATCTGGATTGTCTGAATCGATTCCATCCCAATGCAAGGCATTTCAAATCAAAACAATACAGATATGGTCGAGGGGCTTATTTAAAAACTCAAATATCTAAGCCCAAAAATCTACATCATTTCCCCCGGAAATATTCAAGATATGGTATTCCGACAGAATGGTTTATCAATGACTTGAAATCTATAAAACCTCCTGATATCATCATGATAACATCCATTATGACCTATTGGTATCCAGGTGTTCAGGAAACAATTGATTGTATTCGTTTTGTCTTTAAGGATACGCCCATTGTTTTGGGAGGAATATATGTCAGATTATGTTTATCTCATGCGAAAAAAAATATGGATGCTGATATATTTGAGTCAGGTCCAGGTGAATTGTCCATTCTTGAAATAATTGCTCAGTTGACTGATTTTCAATCTACCTCACAAATCGATATCAATCATCTAGATACCTTTCCCTATCCTGCCTGGGATTTACAGACGCATATTCCATTTGTACCTTTGTTAACCACACGTGGGTGCCCTTTTCAATGTGAATACTGTGCGTCGCGTTTTCTTGAAACACAAATACGCAGACGTTCCATTGATCATGTATGTGATGAAATCAGTTTCTGGTATTTGAAATTTGGCGTACGTGATTTTGTATTTTATGATGATGCATTATTGTATCAATCAGAAAGGTTTGCCATACCCTTATTGGAGAAAATTATTAAAAACAACTTTCCGATTCGGTTCCACACGCCCAATGCCATTCATATTCGTGAAATATCAAAACCTGTCGCACATCTATTGTTTGCAGCAGGCTTTAAGCATCTCAGAATGGGACTTGAAACAATGGATTTCGACCATCGGATGGATCAAAAGGTGACGTTTTCAGAGTTTAACACTGCAATTAAACATTTAAAACAGGCAGGTTTTCACAGTCATGAGCTGGGCGCATACTTACTGATTGGTCTCCCAAAACAACAGCACGAATCAATTATTCGGTCCATTGATTGTGTAACAAAAAATGGTATCAAAGCCATTCTGGCATATTATTCGCCGATTCCCAACACGAAACTATGGCCAAAAGCAGTTGAGTCTTCGCCCTTTGATATTTCTCAAGATCCATTGTATACCAACAATACCATATTTCCATGTCAACCCAATGGGTTGGATTGGAAAGAATTGTCGGAATATCAAGCACGTGCAAAAAACGATGATGGAGTTCAATAAATCATATGTCATTTCATATTCAGGATTATCATTACGATCTTCCCAAACATTTGATCGCACAACGCCCTGCAATTGAACGAGATCAATCTCGTTTACTCATCTATGATCGAAATAAAAAAAATGAGGTCAAACATACGACATTTAATCATCTTATTGAATACCTGACGCCTGAAGATCTATTGGTTGTCAACAATACACGTGTCATTCCAGCACGTTTATTGGGAAAAAAAGAAACAGGGGGAAAAATTGAGGTTTTTGTTTTGGATTATAATCATGCTGTTTTGGAACGACAAAATGGTGGTTTTCAATGTGAGTGCATGATTCGATCATCGAAACCACCAAAAGCCGGATCGACACTCTACTTTTCACCCAATGATCGTGCAGTCGTTTTAAATACGCCTGATCATGGTCGATGTGACATCCTTTTTTTGTGTGATCGTTTTTTGGATTTTTTAAATAAAATGGGGCAAACCCCTTTGCCGCCCTATATTCAGCGCACAGCAAATACGATTGATAAAAATCGATATCAAACCCTGTATGCAAAAGAAAATGGGGCAGTGGCCGCTCCAACAGCAGGGCTTCATTTTTCAACCCAATTACTTGATAAAATTAAAAAAAAGGGGATTCGAATTGTACCCATAACCCTTCATGTTGGATATGGAACATTTATGCCTGTTCGTGCTGAAGATATTCGTCACCATACAATGCATGCAGAGTACATTGAAATATCCACACAATCCGCAAATGAGATACAGAAAGCAAAAAATAATAAACAACGTATCATAACAGTCGGAACAACAAGTGTTCGAACCTTGGAGTTTGTTTATCTGAAGAAAAAAGAAATTGTACCTTTTAAAGGATACTGTGATATTTTTATTTATCCACCCTATTCATTTCAAGTTGTTGATGCCATGATTACTAATTTTCATCTGCCCCAATCTACATTGTTGATGATGATTGCTGCATTTGTTGGTCGCCTGGAAATATTATCTGTCTATCAAAAAGCTGTTGCTGAAGAATATCGTTTTTTTAGCTATGGTGATGCGATGATGATTACTTAGGAATACGCCCGGAATTTAAATTATCACTGGCCATTTTTTGAACCAGGATTACACTGAAGAAGATGAATAAGATGATTAAAATACAGTGTTTATTTCATCTTATTCATCTTCTTCAGTGTAATCCTGGTTCAAAAAAATAATGAGCAAATTGTATTCACCGGCTATTTTGGTTACAATCAGGATTGCCTATGCTTTCTGGTAATGGATATTCCATTATGTCTCCTTGTGAGTTCATGTAAAATGATTAAGATGGTTTAAGGCCATGAAAATCTAAGTTGAATGATAATATTTACTTATTCTATTCCTCATCTTTTCATTATTTATGTTGCCAATATTTTGAACAAACAAGCTGCAAACAGATAACATTCTAATATTACTATGTATATTGAAAGTTGCTTTTTGGGTACAAATAATAT
>Ga0272440_1001065_pt1 | contig 22798 bp, 16 predicted proteins | sample SSMMMBAug17_FD_192440 | JGI IMG/M metagenome (GOLD analysis project Ga0272440, IMG submission 192440) | Marine sediment archaeal communities from Little Sippewissett salt marsh, Falmouth, MA, United States - SSM-MMB-Aug17 | ecosystem: Environmental > Aquatic > Marine > Wetlands > Sediment ...
CTCATTTCAGAAAGAGTAAATGCTATTCTTTTTTGAACCAGGATTACACTGAAGAAGATGAATAAGATGAAATGAGACACTTTTAAATCATCTTATTCATCTTCTTTAGCGTAATCCTGGTTCAAAAAAAAAGGAATGCAATTTATTAAAGGAGGAACTTATTATCAGAGATTTCCTTATTAAGGAATGATCTAAAAAAAATAGGCAAATATTTCTTGATCGTACAAAAAATTAAGGTCGTGTATAAACGTAGCATGCGACGTCTATACAGTACAATTTCCTCAAAATGAACAATATCAATAAATGGGGACGATATTTTCAGATCATTCCAAGGAAAGGCAAGAAATGATTTGACAAGAACGTATTATGTCATTGGATTTGTTTCACGTTCATGCTGAATCGTAGACGAAGGGGTTACGCCATAATCATGGCCAGGCCAAACAACTGTATCAGGTGGTAAAGAATATAATTTTTCATGAATTGAAGCGATAAGTTGCTGGTAAGATCCACCACGCAAATCTGTTCTACCAATTGCACCAACAAATAACGTATCGCCAGTTATTACATTGCCACTGGTATACAAACATATGCTTCCTGGCGTATGGCCGGGTGTATGAAGCACTTTCATTTTAATGTTTCCAACTTGAATGATACTGGCATCAAGCAACAAATGTTCAGGCATGGGTGATTTTCGGCCACCAAGTACCCGCACAATCAATTTATTCATAAATGTGTTGAGAGTTCTGACATCTTCACGATGGATCATCAATTCTGCATGGCTTTTTTCAATAATTGATGCGTTTCCAGCAATATGATCGGCATGACTGTGTGTGTTGATAACATACTTTAAATGTAAATTCCTGCTACAAATTTCATCAAGAAGTCTATTTGTATCAAATGCTGGATCAACAATTGCACAGACGTTCGTATCCGGATCAATGATCAGATACGAAAAAATGGCCATTTTTGATAGTTTTTGTTGAATAATCATTATAAAACAAAATAAATAGATTTCTTTTTAAATGAATTAAATAAAAACCACTTGCGATTCAGTTTTATCAGCAGCTTGTATTTCACCAATGATCCAGGCATTTTCATTCATTGCTTTTAATCGATCAAGCATTTCGATGGCCTGAGATTCATGAATAATGGCAACCATTCCAATGCCATTGTTAAATGTTCTGAGCATTTCTAAGTCCGAAACATTTCCAGACTTTTTTAGTAAAGAAAAGATAGGTGGGATATCCCAGGACGATTGATGAATAATTGCTTTGCATGTTCCAGGCAAAATTCGCGAAATATTGTCTATCAAGCCACCACCGGTTATATGAGCAAGACCGCTTATTTTAAAATCGCGAATAAGAGGTTGAAGCATTTCTGAGTATATCCTGGTTGGTGTCAACAAATATTCGCCAATCGTTTGTTGCAGTTCAGGAACATAAGTATCAATAGTGTAATTAAGCGTCTCAAAACAAATTTTTCGAACCAGAGAGAACCCATTGCTGTGTAATCCTGATGATTCAATACCAATTAATTTATTTCCAACACTTATGTTTGACCCATCAATAATTTTTGAATTATCCACGATGCCCACAGAAAAACCACATAAGTCATACTCATCAGGCTTATAAAAATCAGGCATTTCAGCGGTTTCACCACCAATCAATGCACAATCAGCCTGACGACACCCATCAGCAATCCCCTTGACAATATCAAGTACAACTTTAGGCAAAAGCTGACCAGACGAAATATAATCCAAAAAAAATAATGGCTTAGCACCCTGAACAACAATGTCGTTAACACACATAGCGACCAAATCAATACCGATGGTATCATGCTTTTCCATCATAAATGCAACTCTTAGTTTAGTTCCAACACCATCAGTGGAGCTTACCAGAACAGGGTGACTATATTGATTGGTATTCAAGGAAAATAAACCGCCAAATCCGCCAATTTCACCAATTACACCGGGTCGGCTGGTGCTTTTGGCAAGCTTTTTTATTTCGGGTATCAATGCATTGGCTTTTTCAATATCTACGCCAGAATCGGCATATGTTAGTGATTTTTTCATGGAAACCTCATTTATGTTAAGATTCAATAGTTCCAAAATATATTTATTATGATTAATTTGTCAAGCGTAAGTTGTTAGTTGAAATCTTCTTGACAAATATTGTTAATGCGTCTATTATAACAATTTTAAATTTAAGCAAATGCAAATATTTATCAAACAACAATCGAATCGGCCCTGAAATTGTCCAAAATAATTGGATAGTGAGGCCTTTGCCTAAAAAGAAGGAGTATCTATGGCGTTAACCAAAAACAACATCGTATCTCAAATCAATAAAATGGGATACAATCAAAAAGATTCTGTGTTTATTGTTGAAACCCTGATTGAAATCATTAAAGCGACTTTGGAAAAAGGTGAAGATGTATTGATCTCAGGGTTCGGTAAATTCTGCGTAAAAGAAAAAAAACAAAGAAAAGGCCGAAATCCGGCAACCGGTGATGATTTAATGTTGCGAGAAAGAAGGGTAATCACCTTTAAATGTTCTGGTAAATTACGCGAAAAAATTAATTAATCAAATCTAAAAAAAAACAAATTAAATATCAGATAGTTATTATTTTTTCGTTGGTAGATTTTAAATTTATTAAGGGTATCTGGTTGACATGTGCCTAATAATTTATTAAGAGAGATACGCTTAAATAATTTATTTGAAAGTCATATTGGAATTAACTATCTGCATGCATTCTGGAAATAGTGATAAGCGTATGTTGCAAGATCTGCATTACATACAGTTATTTATGTTTCTAACATGCATAGATTCAAATATTCGGGTTTGAAAAACCGATAAGATATGTATAATCTTTCCACGAAGGGAGGAAATGAATGTCAACAGAAAAGAAAGTCGCTGCAAAAAAAGCTGTCGCTAAAGACAAAAAGCTCAATATTGAAGCAGCAACAATTTGTCCATCAACGCAACAGATGTTGCGACGGGCTGAACGAGATGGTGTCGAGATTGCATTTCATCGTGCAGACAGTATGAAAGCCTGCCCTATTGGAGCAGATTCAGCATGCTGTAAACATTGTTCCATGGGACCTTGCCGATTGAATGCGAAAGATCCATACAGCAAGGTTGGTGTGTGCGGTGCAACAATAGATACCATTCAGGCAAGAAACTTTGCGCGCATGGTCGTCAGTGGCGCTGCTGCGCATACAGACCATGGCATGTCCATGTTGGATGTTTTTCGTGAAGTCGTTCGAGGGCACATTAAAGATTTCAAGATCAAAGATACAGACAAACTTATTTCTGTAGCTGAATCCATTGGAATCGAAACGCAAGATCGCGATATTAAAGAAATTGCAACCGAGCTTTACGAAGAGTTGGAAAAAACGTATACAGGCATTGAAGGTGAAATTCCTTTTATGAAACGTGTGCCTGAAAAAACATTGGAAACATGGCGAAAACTTGGAATTGTACCGCGTGGTGCCATGAGAGAACTCATGGAAATGATGCATCGTACCCATATTGGTGTAGATCAGGAATACAAAAATATTGCCAAACATTTCAGTCGAACAGCCTTGAGCGATGGTTGGGGCGGTTCGATGGTCGCAACTGAAGTGTCCGATATTCTGTTTGGTACCCCCAGTCCTCTGAGTGTTGAAGTAGATATGGGCGTACTGAAAGAGGATCATGTTAATGTGATCATTAATGGTCATGAACCCAATTTTTTTGAATCCATGATCGTCTCTGTTCAGGATCCGGCATTAATTCAGGCGGCAAAAGATGCAGGCGCCAAAGGTATTGTCCTGGCAGGAATGTGCTGTTCTGGAGCTGAGGTTTTATCACGTCATGCCATTCCACATGCTGGCAACTTTATGTCAACTGAAGCTGTTATTATCACAGGTGCTGTTGATGCTATGGCTGTTGATGTTCAATGCATCAAACAAGGATTGGCCACTGTTTGTGATTGCTATGGAACAAAGCTTTTTACAACCAATCCACGCGCGCACATTGAAGGTGTTGAACATATTGAATTTGTTGAACATGAACCGAGAAAATGTACTGATGAAGTTGTTATTCGTGCGATAACAAGATTCAAAAATCGACAAAAACCTGTAGAAATTCCAAGATTTAAACATACTGGAATTCATGGTTTTTCACACGAATATATTAATTATATGCTTGGCGGCACATTCCGCGCATCATACAAACCACTCAATGATAACATCATCAATGGTCGTATTCGTGGTGTTGCGGGTGTTGTTGGATGTACCAATCCACGCGTACAGCATGATAAAATTCATCTTGAAGTTGTCAAAGAATTGATCAAAAATGATATATTGGTATTACAAACAGGTTGTTCACAGATCACATTGGCTAAAAATGGCTTGTATACCCCCGAGGCCGCTCATCTTGCCGGCCCTGGACTTCAGGAAGTCTGCGAAACTGTTGGTATGCCACCTGTATTGGGCCTAGGTTCCTGCGTTGATAACAGCCGAATTCTGGTTGCGGCATCAGAAATGGTAAAAACTGGTGGGTTGGGAAGCAGTATTGCTGATCTACCGGCTGCCGGTTCTGCCCCCGAGTGGATGAGTGAAAAAGCTATTTCAATTGGTCAGTATTTTGTCGCATCAGGTGTTTACACTGTATTTGGTGCAACATTCCCAACAACTGATAATACAAAATTCCAAAAACTCCTTTTTGAAGGTCTTGAAGAATGGGGCTTAGGGAAATGGGATTTTGCGGTTGACCCAATTGAACATGCCCATAAAATGATTGCCCATATAGAAAAGAAACGTGATGCATTGGGAATTAATAAGAAGAAAGAAAGAGTGCTTATGGATTTTGAAGCCAGACGTGCATTGGATGCTGCTGCATAATCTTTGTTAGCCCATCTATATTAAAGTATAAAAGCCCAGAACCATCTACGTATGGTTTTGGGCTTTTTTTGTTTCGAGGTCATATGGATAATTTCAGTTCATATGACCAGTTAATCAAAATCTCCACTTTACTGTCCCGCGTCAAGCAAACTATTTTTAAAATTCTTCCTTAGGAATATACAAAAAACGAATTTTCATAAATGAATAATATTGCAAATTTTTAATTGATTTTAATAACTAAATCGCCTATATAAAAAAATTCAGAATTACACTTACAACAGCAGGGATATTTTGGCGTAAATATACCCAATCATTGCAACCTTTCCTAAACCAGGAGATAATAATGGAAACACCCAATGACTTGACAATTCGTATTCCAGGTTCATTAAAAAAAAAAATTGCCCTTGAAGCCGACAAACAGGGATTGACTCTAAATGAATTGGCCATGTATATTCTGGCATCAGAGTTTGGTAGCTCTGGATTGAATAAACAAATTTTTTCCCATGACTTTTCCCCAAAACTCTTTCATTCAGATGAACAGAAGCAGCCTGAACCTGAATTGAATTATTTTAAATCTGAAGTGCAAAAATTATACCATCTTGCCGGATACAATATTACTGAAAACAATAATAATTCAAAATCATTGTTTATTGATCACAAATATTGTGGTGTCATTAATCGTTATTTGGTTGAATGCAGGGATAGCTTAATTAACCTGAATGATTGTGGGCATTTAATCAAAATCAAAAATCAGGATCAGAATCAAGGACTGATTGTTGTGGCATCAAAAGGCTTTGATCCGGAAGCATTAACCATACTGGAGAATCACAATATATCCTGCCTGTCCTTTAGTGATTTAGTATTTGAACTGTTTCCATTGAAGGACTATTTTCAAAAACAAATTTCAACATACCAGAACAAGGCCATTGAGAAATGGAATGGCAAGGACTGTTTTATTCATCCGGGGGTATATGATCAATCGTTACAATCGTATCCAGGCGTTGCATATATCTCAAAATGGCTGCAAAACAGTCAGCCTTTAATGCTGATTTTTGGAGATTTGGGGTCAGGCAAGACGACCTTTCTGGAATTTTTATGTTACCAGATGGTGCGGGGTTTTTTGAATGATCCGGTTATATGCCCTTTGCCTGTGATGATCCCACTGGCTGAAGCAATGAATGCAAAAAGTTTCGATGATATCATTGTGGGACATTTTTCAAATCAAGGATTTAAAGATATAAACCTGGATCGTTTTTATCACTTATTTCATATGAGACGAATTGTATTGTTACTTGATGGTCTGGATTCTCTGTCTGATCGAACCCCCTGGAAAGTCCCTTTACAACATTATCAAATGATTCAAGAATCGACTAATAATGGTGGAAAAATAATTATTACCTGTCGCACCCATTTATTTAAAGATCGCGCGGAACAGGAAATGCTGTACGAATCCAGCCAGGCATATTTGGATTTTGAAGATGCTTTGGTGGGAGAATCTGATAAAAACAACCTTGAAAACGAAAAAGCGATCAATCTTGTTTATCTCAAGGAACTCACTGATGAGCAAATCGCCAGGTATTTGGAATCCATTGATCCCAATAATAAAGATGTTTGCTTACGTCATATCAATCAAAATTATCATTTATCAGAGCTTTCTCACAATCCCTTAATATTGGATATTATCCTTAAAACCATTCAGCCCTGCACTGAATTAAAACCCAATCAGGCTATTGAAATATATAGTAATATTACACGAATGTGGCTTGATCATATAAAAACGAACAGATGGTTTCTGGATAATACAAATAAAAGAGATATCATGCTTCGACTGGCATGGGAATTTTGGAACAGTAAGAACAATGAACTTCATTATAAAAAACTGCTGCCCTTTCTAAAACCGCTCGCTCAGAACAGAAAATGGTCGGAAATAAATATCCGCATTATCATTCGTGAATTGATGGCAGCTACATTTATTAAACGAAATGATCATGGTTTTTTCTCATTTATGTATCCATCCCTTATGGAATATTTTCTGGCAAAACGTCTTTACGTTTCTTTTAAAAGCAAAAAAGCCATTGGTAAACTTTTGAAAACAAATCGGTTTAATTCCAAAATTGTTTTTTTTCTCTGGTTGTTCGATAAAGAATCCCATTGCGTTACCCCAGAGCTTCAATCCATTCTAAAAAAGGATTACAAAAAGTACATATCGGAAAATGCGTTACAGATTTTGTATTGGTTTGCACGCTATGAATGCAACATGGAATCAAAAATTACTGATGTCATTAAAATGCAATTGGAAACAGCCAGACACATACCTGACAATGCACAACTCCCCAATGCAGATTTGAAAGATATAGTCCTTGAAGCCGCTAACATGAAACAGGCCAATTTGCAACAGGCAGACCTGACACGTGCAAATCTTGTCAATACGCTGATACAAGGCGCAAATATCAATCAGGCAATATTAAAAGATACTGTTTTAGATACAGATACATCAAAGGAACAGTTGGAACAACCACCCGAAGATGAACCAGACTCAGTGGATGAAATTGCAGAATCTCTTGACATGGATGAGGATGACAGCATTGAGTTATCAATGGATGACTTTGACGAAACCGATAATACTGACGATCAGCCAGATGAATCTGCGGCACATGAACCAACCGCACTTGAAATAGAACCTCATGATGAAACCCCACCAGAGCCAGTCAAACCTGTTGCTGATGAATTTCAGGAATCTGAGGAAGAAGAATCTTTGGCGTATAAGCCCAAGAAAACTGATTTAATCCCATATGTGCAATCTGGACATAATTATTCCATATGTTCAGTATGTTATAATAAAAATCGTCATATTATTGCCAGCAGTGACAGCGGTGGAAATGTTCTGGTTTATACAGCCGAAGACAAATATGTTCTTTTTATTCTTGATGGTCATTATCTGGCAGTGAATGCGATAGATATTTCGCCTGATGGCAAATATCTCGCAAGTGCTAGTGATGACCAGACTGTGCGTATCTGGAATCTTGATACTGGTGATTCTGTTCACATACTCGAAGGTCATCAGGGCGTGGTGAGTGATGTTATTTTTTCGCCGGATAACAAGACAATGGCCAGTTGTGGAGAAGATCAAACCATTCGTATATGGAATTTTCAGGATGCACATGTCATGCAGGCGCTAAAAGGGCATACCAGTACAGTCGTATCCCTTTCTTTTTCTTCTGATGGCAGATTTATTGCCAGTGGCAGTTTTGATAAAACAGTGCGATTATGGGAAATTAAAACAGGTGAACTGATTCGAACCTATGAAGGACATCAACGCCATGTTACTTCTGTCGCATTTTCACCAGATGGAATGGATATTGCCAGTGCCAGTGACGACAACACGCTCAGACTATGGAATGTCCAGAAACGTGATGTCATTCGTGTATTTCATGGCCACTCCAGCACAGTGACATCTGTTGATTTCTCTCCAGATGGCACAATGATAGCCAGTGCCAGCTATGATCATTCAGTTCGTCTGTGGGATATTGAAAAAGGACATCCCATCTATATATTTAATGGACATAACGACTCTGTATATGATGTCAAATTTTTGGCCAATCCCAGATACCTTGCCAGTGCCAGTGTCGATCAGAGTGTTCGTTTCTGGGATACAGAGCAAACCGAGTCAATACATGTATTTGAAAAATATCGTAATCATATTGAAGCGGTCTCTTTCTCACCTGATGGTGACTCTATTGCCAATACCAACAAAGACAATACCATATGCATCTGGAGTCTTCTTGATGGCAATCCCCGGGTGCTTTCCGGCCATGAAAGTCAGGTAACTTCCATTCGTTATTCTCCGGACAGCAAGCATTTGGTAAGTGGCAGTCAAGATCAAACTGTTCATGTGTGGGATACAAAAGAATGCACACCTGTACATGTGCTTTATGGACATTCAGATACAGTTTCTTCTGTAGATTATTCATCAGACAACAATTTCATTGCAAGTGGCAGTCAAGATCAAACTGTCCGGATTTGGAATGCAAATAAAGGCAATTGTTTCAAGGTATTGAAAGGGCATTCAAAAGCGGTCAATGCAGTAAGGTTTTCACCAAATGGTACTGTTTTGGCCAGTGCCAGTCATGACAGAAGCATCCGATTATGGGATGTCCAATTTGGTCGGAAAATAAGAAAACTTAAAGGACATACAAACGCTGTAATTTCTCTTGATTTTTCACCTGATGGTCATTTTTTGGCCAGTGGCAGCTATGACAAAACTGTTCGCATCTGGAATCTTCAAAAAGGCAAAGCCATTCAAGTGTTAAATGGACATAATCATTCAGTTGTATGTGTCATGTTTTCGCCGGATGGAAAATTTGTTGCCAGTGCCAGTTATGATCAGACAGTGCGTATATGGAATGTCAAAACCGGACAATGCTTTAAAATTATGAAAGGGCATATTGGCGGTGTTTATTCAATTCAATATGCAACTAATGGCAAATATCTCGTGGCAGCTGGTACAGGCGGGCGATTACAGTTTTGGGATTCATTTATCGGAAAAACATTCCTGTATCGTTATTATTTTGGTATAGATGCCTGGATTGATTTGATGCCTGAAGGCCGCTACAATGCCAGTACTGAAGGGATGAAATACATTCGTTATACTGAAAAGAACTCCTTGAAATCATTTTCTGCTGAATTACTCAAAGAAGATTTTTTCATTGTGGAAGATGTCAAGACATTGTTACAGATGTTTAATAAAGGACGAGTGCAACCATTATAGTTTAACAGTTTACGCCTGGTCACATGTCAATTGTTTCGTTTGACCTTCAATATGATCAAGATATTTAAGATGTTGCAATGCCCGATAATTATCAGGATCTGCCAACAACACCTTTTGAACAACTTGTCTGGCAATTGATATACTGCCTAAGTTTTTAAACACAATTGCCAGATTATTGGCTGCTTTTAGACAATCCGGATCCAGCGCCTTTGCTGCGAATAAAGGTTCCAATGCTTCAAAATATTTTTTTTCTTTCAAAAAGTGAAGCCCCTGATCAAAAAAAGATTGTGCTCGGCGGGTATCATTTTTATGCAGTGTGTTGTTATTCACTTCCAAAGAAACATCTAAGTTTTGAGTTACGTTAAAATGGGTTATGCTTAATGCCCCTTTGGCGTTTTGTGATTGAAAACCTTGTTTTAACTCTGCTGTTGTGCAATAGATATGAAGTGCATTCTCGGTTACATTTTCAATGTATTCATTTTTTAAGATCTTTTGCAATGTTGCATGAATACAATGCGTATCCTGATCCAGTAAGGACAGGAAATAAAGAATATCGTTGTTATAGCATCGGGTATTCAATAATCTGTAAATGGATTTCATTTTGGCCTTGCGCAAGGTGAGATAAAGACGTTTGGCCAGAAAATAAGACATAAAATAGGAACTTACAAAAAATATGTTATCATCAGCATCTGCATGATAACATTTGCTATTTTTGATTACATTCTCCATTTCCATTTTGGTAAAAACTATTCCTTTAGCTGTGCATAATTGACTGAATATTTTAGTAATCTTATTTTTGTGTAGATAATTCCTGTCTGTTTTCCACATTTGCCATGACACTTCCATCAATAACAACGATTTCATTTTATTTCCAAAGGGTTGTTTTTTTTTCATGAATGGCTCTATATATTTAGGAATGCGCTGAAAATAACTTCCTCATGATTGATATTGTTCGTATTGGGTGTTACTGTAGAGACGTAGCATCATGCTACGTCTCTACAAGACAATATTTTTTTTTACGTTCAAGAAAAATGAGCATGTTATTTTCAGAGCATTCCTAGGTAATTGTACTGTAGGGACGTAGCATGCTATGTCTCTACACGACCTTAAAATTTGAGTCATGAAATCGACAATACCTGGAAAAACGTACTTGACACCTTACCCATCCTGCACATCATTCAAGGCAATATTCTGAAATTCATGAAAAAGGTTCTGACAAAATTTATCCCATTCCGCACAAAGCGAAATAACTTCAGGCGTCATTTCAAACAAGGTTGGATAGGCCATAAATTTTTTCATTTCCTGTTGATAATCCGCAATGGTTTTATTATCAGCCCCCTCAAGCAAGTGCGCAATAAAGTCATCTGGCGAATACCAATCAATAACCCGATTCAAATCCCGATGAATTTGTGTCAGTAATACATTTCGAGGCCCTTCCCATAATTCATTGACAGCAGCATCACGAAATAAACGTGGAAATGATGAAAAATCCTCCATAACACCATGTCCGCCAAATAGAGACATCCCCAGACGAATGATATCAGGTGAATCCTGTGCGGTTACAATTTTTTGAAACAATATCAATTCTCGCAGCAAAAACTGTTGTTGACGAAGTTTGATATTTTCAGTCTTGGGCATTCCACCAGACAGACTGGTATTGGAATCCAGAAAAGTCCGATAAATTTTGAAAGCGCCGCATAATGTTCGTCGTGCATACATCTTAATCCTGTCCAATTGACCTTTAACCATAGGAAACTGGTTCAGTGTCATGCCAAAGGCTTCACGAAATTGACAATAAAGATCAATATCACGAGATACACGGGTCATGGCAGCAGCACCGGACAAAGCAACAGTCAATCTGGAATATGTTAAAACTATGCCAACGATATTGGCTACACCGCGATCCAAAGGGCCAACAGGATAGGCAATTGCACCATTATATGTGATTTCAGCAGTTGGTAATTCAATGGTTCCCATTTTAGATTTTAACCGATTGATTGTGAAATTATTTCTTTTTCCCCATCTATTACCGATTGACCATGATGGCACAACAAATAAGCCGATTTTATCAGATCCTTCAGGCTGAGCAGTTACAACTGAGTAGTCTGCATGTGCGGCAGAACAAAAAAACTTGTCGCCATAAAGGCGCCAGGTATTATCTTTAAAACGTGCCTCAAGTACATTTGATTTTATATCTGACCCACCTTGAATTTCCGAAATAAACTGCGCACCTATAGCAAATTGCCCCTTGATTCCTTCTTTGATATGATTTCGAATTTCTTTTAACTCTGGTGTATCAGCGTAAGCATCCAAAAGTGCTGCCAGGCCCTCAGTACATGTCAGTGGGCAGGCAATGCAGGATTCCGAATTTTGATAAATCAAGAACTGTTTTACAAATTTTACCCAGGGATGTGTTTTTTCTGAAAACAGCGCTTCAGAAAATATTTCGGATTCCATATGAAGACCTTCATAAGGACGCCCAATATCATCCATCCTATTATTGAAAGCATTATAATGGATTATGCTTGGCCGATTCTCTGGATACCCAAGATTATCAGATATATAGCGCCACAGTGTCGAAACTTTTTCAGACATTTCTCTGGCAGCCAGATCGACAGTTTTAAAATGCTCTCCTGTGTAATGAAGAACAACCTTTTGAAGAAAGTCATCATCAGCATAATAATTTATGCTTTCGCGTTTCATCAGATATGCGTCGAATGAATATGAATTGTTTGACATATAAAAACTCCTTATGAAAGCATGGAAATTTATAATTCAATAAAGCTTTTCAATTGTCTGCTTCTCGTTGGATGCCTGAGTTTTCGAAGCGCTTTGGCTTCAATCTGTCGAATACGTTCACGTGTCACAGCAAAGTCTTTCCCGACTTCTTCAAGGGTATGATCTGCTTTTTCGCCAATACCAAAACGCATACGAAGTACTTTTTCTTCTCTCGGTGTCAGGGTTGCAAGAACGCGTCGGGTTTGTTCGGCCAGATTCAAACTAATTGCTGCATCTGCAGGTAAAACAAATTTTTTGTCTTCAATAAAGTCCCCTAGATGACTGTCTTCTTCTTCCCCAATGGGGGTTTCCAATGAAATAGGCTCTCTTGCAATTTTTAACACACGACGTACCTTATCCAGCGGGAATTCCATTTTCTCGGCAATTTCTTCAGGCGTTGGCTCTCGTCCCATTTCCTGAACCAGGTACCTGGATGTTCGGATTAGCTTGTTGATTGTTTCAATCATATGAACAGGAATACGAATGGTTCTTGCCTGGTCCGCAATGGCACGTGTTATCGCTTGACGAATCCACCATGTGGCATATGTGCTGAATTTATATCCACGCCGGTATTCAAATTTATCAACAGCTTTCATTAAACCAATATTGCCTTCCTGGATAAGGTCTAAAAATTGAAGTCCTCTGTTGGTATATTTTTTGGCAATACTAACCACCAGTCTTAAGTTCGCTCTCACCAGTTCGGCCTTGGCTATTTTCGTGTTCTGGCGACCTGAATTAACAGAATTCATCACTCTTTTTAATATTTGACTGTTCGTTTTAAGAGACAGTTCTCTTTCCCGAATTTCATTATGCACTTTTTCTGCCTTATAAAAAACCTCTCTTAACGCATTCTGATTTTCTTTTTGCGTAAGAATCCAGTCATCAAATGAGGCCTCTTCAGTCCAGAATGTGCGTAATTCAGAGATTGTAATTTCCATCTGTTGTGCAAATTCACCCAAAATTCTATTTTTCTTGTCAAACCAGTTGATTTGGTGAACAATCAACTGTTCTATATTGTCAATAACCTCACCTTCAAGACGCCATTCTTTGAGACGTCGAAAAATTTTCTTGTTTCTTCGATTAATACATCGTCGCACCCGACGACGTTCTTCCCGCTCCATTGGCGGGCCAAAAAGAATTTCTCGAAAGCGTTTATTTTCATCATGAATTTTTTGGATATCTTTGATTGCTTTCAAAAAATTTTCGACCTGTGTGGTTTCGTCCATATATGCATCGCCTTCGTCCACATCACGAAGAATATTTTTCAAACGAATTTCACCTTCTGACAATTTATTTCCCAAAATAAGAATGTTATCAACGCCAATGGATGTTTCCAGCAGGGCTTTTATAACCTCCTGCTCACCAACTTCAATTTTTTTGGCAATTTCTATTTCGCCTTCTCGTGAAAGCAAGGTGATAATTCCCATTTCTCGTAAATACATTTTTACAGGGTCTGGTACAGATCCATAATCTGACAATGATGCTGCCAATGAATCAGGTGTCTCATGTTTGAGAACTTTTTTGGGGACAGATGACTCTTTAACTTTTTTGTTTTCATCAATAACAGTTATTTTCATAGACTGTAACAACATGAGCGTTTCTTCCATTTTTTCAGGTGTCAAGTCTTTGGGAAGAGCTTCTTCGATTTCTTTATAAGTTAGAGAACCCTGTTCTTTCCCTTTGTTCACCAGCGCCATAAATTCCTTTTTGGCAGCTTCCTTGCGGCGTGTTGTTTTTTTTAATTTTTTTTTGGCCATATTATAATGTCCTCCGGCAGGAATAATTGACATTTAATTTTTTTGATTTTACATTACCCTTATTTATTTTATATTGATCGTATAGAAAATTAAGGTCGTGTACAGACAGAGATCGCTACGTCTCTACAGTAAATTTCCCAAAACGAACAATATCAATAAATTTGGATGTTCATTTAAGCGCATTCCTCAAGAATTATTTTGTAAGATAATGAACAGGTGTAACCTGAACTCAGTGTTTAATCAACTTGATTACTGTTTAAATACAGTATTTTACTTTAAAGCATTCAAACTCAAACTTAAAAAGATTATTTTCGAGATAAAAAAAGTCTCTCCAATTACAATAAGCCGCAAAGTTGTTTTTGTAAATAGGCAATCAGTTGGTAATCTTGAATTTTTTCTGCTTTTGCAATTTCTTCGAGCAAATAACGACGTTTATTTGCATTCACACGTCTTTCAAACTGACGAATGATATTCATACATTGTTTTTCCGACCATTGTTGCTCGATCATCGTCAAAGAAGCAATGAGTGCTTGTTCTTCCGGGACATTGACCTGATGCATTATCTGGTTTGGATCAAATGGAGGAGGTTGCTGAAGAATAAGCATTCCAATAGATTGCAGGCGTTCATCCTTGAACGCATCCAATATGCCATTCGCTTCAATAAATGGATGAATTTCGTTACAATGAAGCATCATTGCAATTATTTGTTTCTCAAGACGTTGTCCGGCATCGTTTGAAACAATATTTTGAACAGGTTGTTTTTGAAAATCAGGATTGGCATGTTTTAGCTTTCGAACTTCAGCAAAAACAGAAGATTCATCAACATTCAAACGTTGAGCAATTTCCTTTATATATAAAGAACGTACAACAGCATCATCAATTTCAGACAATATGGGCTTAAGTTCATTGATAACATTTATCTTGCCTTTAATTGTTTCACCATGCTCTTTCAGGGAAGTATCGATTAAAAAGGCAATCATGCCATAAGCGTTTTTCGACTGTTCCAAAAACGCACCTGTTCCCCATCTGGCCAGGAATGTGTCAGGATCATGACCATCAGGTAGCACCAGAATTTTTGCGTTAACCTGTTCTTTTAAGAATAAAACAACACTTCTTTTGGCAGCCTGGATACCTGCCTGGTCCGAATCGAAAACCAATGTAATATTGTTAACATATCCTTTTAGTAAACGAATATGGTGTGATGTCAACGCTGTACCCAGAGTTGCAACCACATTGGGTATACTATTTTGATACATGGCCAGTAAATCCATGTATCCTTCGACAATAAATACATGTTCATTTTTTCGACAATGCTCTCTGGATTCATGTAAACCATAGAGTATTCGCCCTTTATGATAAATTGGGGTTTCGGGTGAATTTAGATATTTGGGCATGCTGTCATCAAGTACGCGACCGCCAAAGCCTGTAACCTGATTATTAATACTTTTTATAGGAAATATCAGTCGGTTACGAAATCTATCATAATATCCTCTTTTTTCTTTTTTTATAATCAAACCGGATTTTTCCACCAGTTTCAGAGCAATGCCTTTGCGTGAAAATAAACGTAGTACATGATCCCAGCCATCAGGTGCAAATCCAAGTTGGAAATGATTTTGTGTATCTTTGGACAATCCCCTATCAGCAAAATATCGTTGTGCCATTTTTCCAACCGGATTTTTAAGCTGGTCCTGAAAAAAAGCAAGAGCGGTTTGATTGATCTCAAAAAGTTGATCTCGCTCGTTAAGTTGTCTTTTTTGTTCGTTCGTGAGGTGGTCAGTGGGGATTTGAATACCATATCGATTTGCCAGAAATTTGACAGCTTCTGGAAAAGATAAATTGTTCAAACGCATCAAAAAGGTGTAAACATTTCCGCCCACACCACAACCAAAACATTTAAACATTTGCTTTTGTTCATTAACAGAAAATGAGGGCGTCTTTTCTGCGTGAAAAGGACATAATCCAACATGATTATTCCCGGCTCGTTTCAGTTGAACATATTCTCCTATGACACTTACAATATTCGCAGTCTGACGAATTTCTGCAACAATGCTTTCAGGGATAAATTGCGCCAAAAGCCCTCCAAAAATAGCCTGTTTTTGTATCTCTCAAATCGAATTATTTTGAAGTTTTGACGATAACGTCATTGCCTCAGCTAAATCCAATGTGCCTTCATATAGGGATCTGCCACAAATAACACCAACAATGCCATACCTGGCAACATTTAACAAGTTTTCAATATCTTTAATTGTAGACACGCCACCAGATGCCACAACTGGAATGGAAATCGCCTCAGCGAGTGCTTTAGTTGCTTGAATATTGGGGCCAGTCTGCATGCCATCACGATGAATATCTGTAAAATTGATCGCCGCAACTCCAGTATTTTCAAACTTTTTTGCCAGATCAATGGCAGTCACAGATGTTGTTTCAGTCCAACCTTCTACAGCGACCATTCCATTTTTCGCATCAATGCCAATTACGATTTGATCAGGAAACATTGTGCAAAATTCTGCTACTTGATCAGGATTCCGAATGGCCTCTGTGCCCAGAACAACACGGCTAACCCCCATATCCAGATACATTTGAATACTGTACAAGGTGCGTATTCCCCCGCCAAGCTGAACCGGAATGTTAATTGATGAAATAATTTGTTGGATGATATGCGTATTTTGCGGTTTTTTTTGAAATGCCCCATCAAGATCAACTACATGGAGTAATCCAATGCCATAGCTCGCCCATTTTTTTGCCATCTCAACGGGATTTGCGGAAAAAATTGTTTCTTCATTCATTCGGCCTTGTTTGAGCCGAACACATTTTCCATCTTTTATGTCTACTGCTGGAATAATTCGCATTTTCTTTACCTGTTGTCCGATAGCTCGGAAAATTATTTTTCCATGTTCGTATTTTTGTACTGTTGAGACGTATCATGCTACGTCGCTACACGACCTTATTTTTTTTCGACCAAGAAAAATGTGCATGCCTTATATTCGGCATTGTTAAACGTTCCAGCTTTCGTGAACGTATACGAATGACCGAAAAGTTAATCAATGCCTTATTTTCTGAGCATTCCTAAGTATAAAAGGTTCTTTCGCTCCTGAAATTCATACAGGGCGTAGACAATCCAGGCGATGGAGATGAGGGGGATCGAACCCCTGACCTCGGCATTGCGAACGCCGCGCTCTCCCAACTGAGCTACATCCCCAAAATTGTTTTACTGAAAAAGTGTTCTGTTTAGCAAAATTAGTTAAGGTATGTCAATATATTTATGAATTTTTATCAGGAATTAGTGCTTGTTTAATATCCATGCGATCTGCTGCCTGATAAACTGTTTCTTTGACTGTGGAATGAATGGACCGAAAGGTTTCATCAAATGTATTAGGCGACACACGACCGGTCTCAATAAATTTGACAATTATTTCTTTGCTTGTTTTAAGAATTTGTTCTTGCAAGGTAGCCATATTTTTTCCAATTACAAACCTTGATGTCATATCGCCAGATATGACATCAAGGTCAAGATGAATTAGGTCTCTTCGATAACGATTGCGTCTTCTTCGCATACCTCTACACAGCTCTCGCAGCCAAGACATTCTTCAGCATTGACCGCCACTGATTTGCCATTTTGCATTTCAAAAACATCTACCGGACATACTTCAACACATTCTTCACATCCGGCACATTTTGCTTCATCGATGATAGGATTAAAAGCCATAGTTATTCTCCTTTCTTAATAAATAATCTATGAGGTCCAGCATTGATTCCGGCCCTCAATAATTCAGTTTATGATAATTCGGTTTATGATACATAAAAACTCTTTGTATTGATTCATAAAGAATTTTTTTCAATCGCTTCCCTATAACAAACAAAAGCATGAGTCAAGTATTTTAAAAGAAAAAAAAATTTTTACAAAATTCCTTCAGGAATAGGGGGCACTTTCTCACCGCCCAGTACATAACCACCATCCAATCGAAGGACACTGCCTGTCATATAAGAAGCATGATTCACTAAATACATAACCGCCGACACAATATCTGACATTTTACCCATACGCCTCAAAGGCAAATGGTCAATTAAAGCCTGCTTTTCAGATGCGCTCAGATTTTGCCAACCCCGGGTTTGCGGCCCATGTCTTGTTTCAAAAAAACCGATCATTAGTTCATTGACACGAACCTCTGGAGATGCCTCACGAGCCCATGTTTCTGTGAGTAATGAAATGCCCCGATTAACTGCTGAATAGGCATCCGGAAAAAAAGACGCTGCAGGGCCGGAACGTCCGACTATGCCAGCGATTGATGAAATATTGATTACAACACCATCGCCAGATGCTTTTAGCAAAGGCAACGCCTCATGAAAAACCCAACGTTTGGCACGCATGGTGGTGGCCACTTCCATATCCCACTGATCTTGTTGATATTCACCATGAACAAGCGGCCATCCGCCACGTTCGATATTATTAATCAGAATATCCAGACCGCCAAATTTAGATTGGATTTCAGCGATCAATTTTTTAATTTCATTGATATCCATCAGATTAACATTTACAATTAAATTTGGCGTGTCGATTGCCGCCAGATCTTTTTGGAGCTCTGGTAAAGATTCGGGCCAATCCCAATATGTAGTGACAACCTGAATGCCATCATGGGCCAAAGCCAGTGCAATCGCTTTGCCAATACCTTTAATACTGCCTAAAACCAGTGCTGTTTTTGTGGATTTACACATTGTTTTTTCTCCTGGCAAAAAATATCAATAAAACTTTTTTAACTGTTAGGAAATGGGGAACATATTTTCAGAACGTTTCTAATCTTTGCTCTAAAAATTTCATGGAAAATATTAGCAATTGAACATCACCTTCTATTGTAAGTGGAAATATTCGATCCATAAAAATATTCTGCTTTTCTGCAAAGCAACGAAAGGTATCGAGATCATAGCAACCTATATATAATAGGTATCTTTGATTATCAGACAAGGTATTCAATCCAGCCATATTTTTTGCTGATATCAAATTAATCATCAAGTCATTGTATTTGTCAAAGATATCCAGCTCCTGAGCACTTCGCCATTGAGCAATGCTTTGCTTATTTGAGGTTTCATGGCCTTTACAATGAATCTCCCGAATCTTGATATACGATTCATTTATCTCACCCGATTCTCTTGATTTAGAAACCAATCTTCCCAATGGATAATAACGACACGTTGAAGGTCGATCTGGATAGACCATGCATCCTTTTTCAGACACAAAAACACAATGCAAATCATATTGAGATTTGTTCTTTAATTCAACAATCGGTAATCCGGTTTCAGGGCCTGTGTGTGTTACTGTATAAGTCTTTAAAAATGTAGATGAATCACATCGAAAATGATGCTTAAGCCGAATGATATCGTAAGGCGATAACACCTGCTGAAGGTTCTGACAACACTCATTGAAACAGGAAATGCCTGGATGACAATGAAAGTTGAACAATTGTTTGGAATTAATTCTTGTAATATAAGGGGGTTCCATAATTTTCTAAAATTCCTCATTAGAATTTAAGTTTTTTTTATACAATAAAAAAACTTAATTATATGATACGAAATATTGCTTGACAAACAGATTTCTTGATGGTACATTACATCGAATTACAGCTTGATACGAAATATAATAATTTGGATATACAAAATATTTGCAACAGACTGTCTCAAGATGAGTCAGCTTATATATAAACCAGGATGAAATAATCTACAAAATTGTAGAGTTAACATTAAAATTCCTGTTATTCAAGAAAGAATTCAGCAGGAAAAAGAAACTTAGGAGGAAGAGTTAATGCCAAGTTTTGTCATTCAAGAAAAATGTGATGGATGTAAAGGTGGGGACAAAACAGCCTGTATGTACATTTGCCCCAATGACCTGATGGTATTGGATGCAGATGCCATGAAAGCTTACAATCAGGAACCCGACCAATGCTGGGAATGTTTTTCATGCGTAAAGATTTGTCCGTCACAGGCTATCGAAGTACGTGGATATTCGGACTTTGTGCCATTAGGCAGCAGCGTAATGCCAATGCTGGGAACAGAAGATATTATGTGGACATGTAAGTTCCGCAATGGAACAGTAAAACGATTTAAGTTCCCTGTACGAACAACAGCAGAAGGTTCAGCAAACGCTTATGCGGATCTGGTTGGTAAAGATCTGGATAGCGGACTTCTTTCAACTGAAGAAGTCGATGGTAAAGTGTTACAGGGACCTAGTGCCACTGTTTAAGGGTAATTTTGTTACATTAACAAAGTAAAGAATAATTTTAGGAGGATATAAGATGGCATTACCAAATAAACCAAAGGGTGAAATCAAAGCGATTAGAGATCCCCAAGTTGAAGAACGTGAAGTTGATATTCTGATCGTAGGCGGTGGTATGGCTGCCTGCGGTACAGCTTTTGAAATCAAAAAATGGGCCGGCGACAAAAAAATCTTACTTTGCGACAAGGCCGCTATGGAACGAAGTGGTGCAGTTGCACAAGGTCTTTCAGCAATCAATACATATATTGGGGATAACTCACCTGAAGATTATGTCCGCATGGTACGTAATGACTTGATGGGACTTGTTCGTGAAGACTTGATCTTTGACCTTGGCCGTCACGTGGATGACTCGGTACATTTGTTTGAAGAATGGGGACTGCCCGTTTGGAAAAAAACCGAAGATAACAAAAATCTTGATGGTAAAAAAGGCCAGAAATTGGGCACATTGAAAAGTGGTGCCAAACCTGTTCGAACTGGTAAATGGCAGATAATGATCAATGGCGAATCTTACAAAAGAATCGTTGCTGAAGCTGCCAAACTGGCTTTAGGCGAAGACAACATTTTAGAACGTGTATTTATCGTTGAATTGTTGCTTGATGCCAATGTTGAAAATCAAATTGCCGGAGCAGTTGGATTCTCAACACGTGAAAATAAAGTTTACATCATCAAAGCAAAAACCATGATGGTTGCTTGCGGTGGTGCTGTAAATATCTATCAGCCACGTTCAGTTGGTGAAGGTAAAGGTCGTGCATGGTATCCTGTATGGAATGCTGGCTCAACCTACACCATGTGTATGAAAGTCGGTGCTGAGCTTTCCATGATGGAAAATCGTTTCACCCCGGCTCGTTTTAAAGATGGTTATGGTCCTGTTGGTGCATGGTTCTTGCTGTTCAAAGCCAAAGCTTTGAATGGTCTGGGCGAAGTTTACGTTGCAAGCGATGCCGCCAAGAAAGAACTGGAAAGCTATGCGCCTTATGGAACAGCCGCTATTACCCCCACCTGCTTGAGAAACCACTTGATGCTTTTTGAAATGAAAGAAGGTCGTGGACCAATTATCATGGATACAGTTTCTGCTTTGGCCGAGCTTGGAAAGAGCATGGACAAAAAAGAACTTAAGCATCTGGAATCAGAAGCATGGGAAGACTTCCTGGATATGACCTGTGGACAGGCAAACCTCTGGTGCGCCACAGATACAGAACCAGAAAAGAAAAATTCTGAAATTATGCCGACAGAACCTTATCTGTTAGGTTCTCATTCAGGTTGTTGCGGCATGTGGGTTTCTGGTCCAAATGAAGACTGGGTACCGGCTGCCTACAAATGGGGCGATGGCGACAAAGTATACAACAGAATGACAACAGTCAAAGGCTTGTTCACATCTGGTGATGGTGTTGGATGTTCTGGTCATAAATTTTCATCAGGTTCTCATGCTGAAGGTCGTATTGCTGCTAAATCTATGGCTCAGTACGTTCGTGATCATGCAGATTTTACCCCCACATTGGCCCAATCCAATGAAGAATTGGTTGATCTTGTATACAAACCAGTTCGTCTGTTCCTGGATAACTGCGAATATACCACAGATATCGATGTCAACCCGAACTATGTAAAACCATCAGGAATGGCTCTTCGACTGATGAAAGCAACCAATGAATATGGTGCAGGTACATCTACATATTACCAGACCAGCAGCAAAAACCTGGAAATCGTTATGGATCTTCTGGCTGTGATGCGAGAAGATAGTGCAAAAATGGCAGCTGGTGACCTTCATGAACTTATGAGAGTTTGGGAAATCTATCATCGAATCTGGACAGTTGAAGCTCATTTACGTCACATTCAGTTCAGAAAAGAAACCCGATATCCTGGATTCTATTATCAAGCCAATTATCCAAAACAGGATGATGAAAACTGGTTCTGCTTTGTAAATTCAAAATATGATCCCAAAGCAGGAACATGGGATGTCAAAAAAGAAGAATATATCAAAATTATCCCCGACTAATCCATTATCGTGGATACACGAAACAGGGATTTTTTTGAATAATTCATGAGATAAACGCAATAAAACCTCCAGGCACATAGTGTCTGGGGGTTTTTTTGAAATATGATCCTGAAATAACCTGATTATTCATCTGTTAGCTTTTAGCTGGTTGCAATAACAGGGTGGGGTTATACTTACCCTGTAATTGCTGTTCGCTAAAAGCTAACAGTAATAATCTTTTATCAAGGAAAGAAAGGGATAGCATGACAGACAAAGCGACGCCTCCAGTCAGTGCCAATATTCTGGTTGTCGGAGGTGGGATCAGCGGCCTGACAACCACCCTTGAAGCTGCTGAAGCCGGATATGATGTCATTTT
>Ga0272440_1001066_pt1 | contig 22784 bp, 22 predicted proteins | sample SSMMMBAug17_FD_192440 | JGI IMG/M metagenome (GOLD analysis project Ga0272440, IMG submission 192440) | Marine sediment archaeal communities from Little Sippewissett salt marsh, Falmouth, MA, United States - SSM-MMB-Aug17 | ecosystem: Environmental > Aquatic > Marine > Wetlands > Sediment ...
GTGTTCTTACAACAAAAGCGAAACACCCCCCTAACCCCCCTCAAGGGGGGAACTCATACTTTGGTATTTTTATTTTCGGAAATCACCTTAGCCAGAAAACACAAAAGATTAAACATTGTTTAAATTTTATTAATATTTCAGATATGTTATGAATATCAAAACAAACCAGTACCTCCGAACAAATTTTTGGGGGTTCACATTAATTGAAGTTCTTGTTGCCATTTTTTTGTTCGCCATCGTCATGACAACCATTTTTAGTGCTTACATTCAGGTATTTTTTACTGTTCAAAGCACAGAAAATGATGCGGTAACCTATGAAATGGGCAAGAATGCAATGGATCGAATTCTCATGGATCTAAATTCGATTGTTATTACCAAACCACCGATCTTTAAAAAACCTGATGCCCGTTCTGAAGAAGATGAATTGGATCCCTATCGCTTTGAAGGCTCAAGTGATGGTGATTTTGCAACATTGCGGTTTATATCTCATGCACATATTGTCATTGAAGGCTATTCTCCTAAAGGTGGTGGCGTTGCTCAAATTAAATATTATGTGAATGAAGATGATCAGAATGAAGAAATTATGGTGCTAAGGCGCTGCGATGATATTGACCTCGAAGAAGGCTGCGATCGTGAGGACGATCCTATATTATGTGAAAATGTGATCGGATTTAACATATCATACGTCTATTACGAAAAGGAAGAAGATATTGAAACATTTACGGAATGGAATTCTGATGATGAAGAAACTAAATTTGCAACGCCTCGTGCCATTGAAATTACACTAAAATTAATTGATCCTGATAAACCGACTGAAAATCCACTTGTTTTTCAAACAGGCGTAACATTGCCTTTGTATCGATTGAAGGATAAGAAAGTGATGTAAGCTATGAGTATAAACCTTTTACCTGAATTTATCAAAAAAAACTATGAAGTTTACGAATGGAAACATGCCTGCGCCATTTTAAAAGAAGATTTTTCTGCCGAATGGGATGATATTGTCAGCGTTTTGAGTGAATTTCGTCTAAAAAAAAGCTGGATTGTAAACCCAGGCGGAAGAAAATCTAAGGTATCAAATTTCATCGATGAATATTTATATTCAAAAGGATGGGTAGAAAAAGAATTTTTAACAAAAGTTGTTGTTGATGACAATATTATGGATAGTCCAACACATAAAATAGATTGTTTCAAAAATAGAATTGCCCTTGAAATTGAGTGGAACAATAAAGATCCATTTTTTGATAGGGATTTAAATAATTTTAGATTACTATTTGACTTAAGAGCTATTAGTGTTGGTGTTATCATAACACGTTGTGATGAACTTCAAGAAATATTTAATGAGATAGGGCGAGGAAAATCTTACGGCTCTTCCACTACTCATTTGAGCAAATTGTTGCCAAAGATAGAGGGAGGAAGCGGTGCAGGCTGTCCACTATTAGTATTTGGAATAACAAAAAAATTATTTATTGAGGACAATTAAAATGAATGCTTCTGAAGATCTTTTATGCGCTGTTGGTAAAAATAAATTTTCAACGGTGTTAGCGGACCCACCCTGGCAATTTAAGAATAAAACCGGCAAAATGGCACCTGAACATAAAAGATTACAACGATATCCAACGTTGCCATTGAAAGAAATCATGGCTTTGCCTGTCAAAAGAATAGTTGAAAATGATGCCCATCTTTACTTATGGATTCCAAATGCTTTTTTATCAGAAGGCCTTCAAGTAATGGAACAATGGGGGTTTACTTATAAAACTAATATCATATGGTATAAAATTAGAAAAGATGGTGGACCTGATCGAAGAGGTGTTGGGTTCTATTTTAGAAATGTCACAGAAATAATTCTTTTTGGTGTTCGGGGCTCAAAAGTAAGAACACTCCAACCCGGCAGGAGTCAGGAAAATATTATTGTGTCTAGAAAAAGAGAGCATAGCAGAAAGCCAGACGAACAATATAACATTATTGAATCTTGCAGTTGGGGACCACGAATTGAACTTTTTGCAAGGGGTACAAGAAAAGGTTGGTTTGTCTGGGGGAATCAGGCGAATGACTATAAACCGGAATGGAACACATATTCAAACCATTCACAAATACAATCACATACGCAATTAGAATTATTACATCATAAAAAAGTAGCATAATTATTTTGTTTATCTATTTCAAAAATATTTTTTATAATCAACGCGGCATTGCATTATTAATGGCGTTGGGTAGCATAGCCCTGATGCTTGCGGCGGTTTTACAGGCGAATATTGATGCCAAGTATGCTATTGAAGCCACAGCGGTAACAAAAGAACGACATGAATTAACCTATGATGCAATGTCCGGCATCATCATTGCACAGGCAATACTTATCAAAGATATTACTGATAACCCAAAAGGTTATGATGCTCTTTGTGAAGATTGGGGACGCCAGGACAAAATTAATGAAGTTTTACGTGCTTTGCCATCAGGGGCCGGAAAACCAACAAAATTAGTGATATCTGACGAACTTGGAAAAATACAAATCAATGCATTGGTCGATGCAAAAACTGGAAAAGTAAACAGTGCACAGGACTTGTTATGGGATAGGGCTATTCGCGATATAGTATCATCACCAACTTATGAGTCTGAAACTGAAATCCTTAATGAAACAAGAAGTATTATTGATTGTATAATTGACTGGATTGATTACAATGAGGAACTTCACGGAATAAATAGCGTGGAGTCTGATTACTATGAAGGGTTGGAGCCACCCTATAAAATCAGAAACAACTACCTGACAAATATTAATGAATTACTTTTAGTAAAAGGGATAACCAGACAATTGTTTAACGCTGTTGGAATATCAAGCTATGTCACAGTTTATGGTCAGTCTGATTCAAAAAATTCTGTGACTTATCCAGGAAAAATTAATATCAACACTGCTGATATGGGGGTATTAAGATTGCTGATTAAAGAAGGTGACGAGGATTATCTTCCAGATGTTATAGAACACCGCGATGAAAGAAATGAAGATGGTGGCTGTATGAATGAGTTATCAAGTCTTGGTGCTTATGAAAGTATGTTTGGAAAAATTTTTTACAATGATCTCATTACAACCCAAAGCCATTTATTTCGTGTGGATTCAACAGCAACAATAGATCAGACAACAAAAACAGTCACTGCAGTTCTTTATAGACAGCAAGACCCAAAAACAAAACGATGGACATGTGAGATCGTTAGTTATAAAGATACTAAGTGATCATATCAAATAACTCTGAAACTGGATGAATAAAAAAAATGCCAGATAAAGTACTGGGTTTAGACATACAAAAAGAAACAGTAAATGCGGTCCTGATTAAGGCAAGTTTTCGCAATCCTCAAATTGTTTCGTTTACGAGCATTCCTTTTCAGGATTCCGACGATGAGGAACAGGATGATTGGGATTTGACGCTTGATGAGTTGAAAAAAAAGGTGAATATCACCGGTTCTATTCCAATTGTTGCATTTCCAGCATCTGAAGTGTCTTTTCGGAATATGAGGATACCATTTAAAGATCCTAAAAAAATTCGACAGATACTACCATTTGAGCTGGAACCGTTGATGATAAGACCTTTGGATGAAGGAATCATTGACTTTCAAATCATTGAAAAAGGAGAGTTCTCAAGCCTTATCGCCTGCATGGCAGATATGTTAACCATGCATGCGCTTTGGGGACGAATCCAAAAATTAGATATTGAACCTGAATTTGTTCCCATTGAAAGTATTTCTACTGTTCTGTGCTTATTTGAAGATCAACAGGTTCCCGATGATTTTATTTTTGTGGATTTTCAATGGACACAATCCATAGTCGTTTTTGTAGCGAATAGAACCATTGCATTTATTCGCCGGATTGAATATCCTGAGTCATCCAACGCAGAAAAAATTTTAGCACGTTCCATTTTTCAGACACAGATATACTATTCAGAAAACATAAGCCCGGAATATTTGCCTGAACATCTAATGATTACAGGAGCAAGGTTTGATAATTCTGTTCGTGAAAATCTTGAAGAACAGTTAGAAATGGATATTCAGGACGTTAACCTTGTTCATCGATTGTCCATTAAAATGGATAAATCCATTAGTGAAAGCTGGAATGCGAATGTCATGGACAATGCTCTGGCGTTAGCAATGATTCAAAATAGAGGGAACATCAGCTTTAATTTAAGACAAGGCCCTTATGCCATTAAACGCCGATGGCAGGAATATAAAAACGAAATAGTCAATACTTTTTTATGGTTAATCATTTTGACTCTGGGCTTTTGCTCAAATATGTTCATTGATAACAAAATCATAGAAAAACAGGATCAGCAATTAACAAAAGAAGTTAAGCGAATATTTGAACAGGCTTTACCAGGGGAAAAAATATCGAATCCCGTTCAGCAAATGAATGAAAGAATTGCAACATTAAAATCATCGTTTATGGTTCCTGGTGAACAACAATCAACATTGCCTGTTATTGATATTATGAACTTAATCAGTTCATCAATTGAAAATAACATTGATGTTATTTTCACGCGTTTAGTTATTGAAGGCAATAATATTCATATTTCAGGAAAAACGGATGCCTTTAATTCTGTTGATATCATGAAAAGTAAACTGGAAAATACTCGTCAAATACAGACTGTATCCGTAACATCATCAAAAAAAGAACGACGAGGGGATAAAATCGTGTTTAAGCTCAAAGTGACACTGGCTGATGAAGGTATATAAAACATGCTCGAAAGGATAAATAAATGAAACTGGCCAGACGAGAAAAAATTTTAATATATTTAGCACTTTTTATAGTCATCGGTGTTGTGGCTGTCCAATTTGTCTTCCTCCCTTTTATGAATGAACGAGAACGCTTAAAAAGTAATGTCCGCTATAAAACCAAAGCGCTGAAAGAGTTGTTTTTATTAAAAGCAGAATTTGATAGTGTGCAGAAAAAAGCCAATGATGCCAAAGCAAAAATGGCCAGACGTCAGTCCAATTTTAGTTTATACTCATTTTTAGAAAAAGTGGCATCTGAAGCTGGTTTAAAATCTCATGTGGAAAAGATGCAGGATAATTCAGCCAAAAAAGAAAAAGATAGCCCTTATAAAGTCGCCAGTGTTGAAATGAAACTTAAAAATTTAACGATGGAACAATTATCTCCGTTTTTATATAAGATCGAAAAGTCCAGAAATAATCTGACTATAGGAAAAATTGTAATTACTGAAGAGAAAAAAAATGAAGGCTATATCAATGTTTCCTTAATTGTGATGACTATTGAAGCATAGAACTATAAACCTTACAAAAGATAATCAGGAATCATTTGAATGAAAACTTTTTTGGGATATACCCTATTTGCCATTTGTGTCACTGTTTTTATGTTATATTATCAATTTCCCGAAGAAATGGCGGCGCAATTATTTAAGTCAAAAATGCGTCAAATTGCTCCAGAATTGACAATTGATCTGGATGCTATTGTTCCATCCTTTCCGCCTGGAATCCGGATGAACGGTCTTACCGTTGATCATACATCACAGCGCCTTTGGGCTTCTGACACATTAACATTTCAACCTGACTATTTATCTGTTTTCAAGCTGTCACCATCATTTCAATTTTATTGTCAAGCATATGGCGGTGAAATCAAAGGAGATCTTGGCGTTTCTCAAATAAAGCCTCTTTTGGAAAAAAAATCAATTCCCTTGACAGCAAATGCGAAATGGCGAAATATTCAATTAAACAAAATTGATCCATTAAAAAAAATCCCTTATATTATTGAAGGAATCCTCTATGGTATCTTTTCGTATGAAGGTAAAACAGATGCATTAATTGATGGGACAGGATCATTAAAAATAATTGTTGAAAATGGAAATATTACACTTGAAAAACCAATTCTACAGGCAATAAAAACCATTCAATTCCAGCGATTTGATGCTGAGTTTTCGTTTAAAAACAAAGTGATTCAACTACTTCAAAGTAATATCAACGGCGATATCGAAGGAAGTCTCTCTGGAACCATTTCATTGCACCCTGTTTTTTTTAGAAGTAGAATCAATATTACCGGTAAAATAAAACCATCGGAAAATTATATCAAACAGTCCAAGCTGCCGATTAAGGCTTTTATTCAGCCGGATAAACTTAAAAATGGTATTCCTGTTACAATAACAGGAAGTATTGATCGGCCTATTTTTAACACGATGTAGAGTATTCATCATAACACTAAACAAGGACATTATGGTACTGGTCAAGCGATTATATCCACTCGTTTATCTGGGATGTATAACATTACTTATACATTTTGCAGTTCAATCGTTTTATCAGATTATCGGAACTTACGTTCCGAAATCATATGATATGGGTGTGCCGCAGCCTACGCATATATCTTCAGATCGGCCACAACGTGTTGAGCCATTTTCAGATTACAGCAATATATCCAGACGAAACTTATTTCAAACAAAGACATTAGATGATATCAAAAAAGAGAATACTCCACCTCCTCCTGAGCCAGTTAAAGAAGAACCTCTCAAGCCGACTGAATTAAAACTTAAATTGCTGGGAACGGTTGCAGGAGATCCAAAACATGCTTATGCTGTTATTGAAGATCAAAAAAAACGACAGCAAAATTTATATCGCGTGGGTGATCCCATCCAGACCGCTATCGTTGATGAAATTCGCAGGGGGAGCGTTATCTTGAAAGTCGGAGATGGCAAAGAAATTCTCACAATGGATGATGATGCCAGTATGGGATTGTCAAGAAGTGATAGCCCCCACAGTAAAACATCTTCTGTTTCACAACCTGGAGGAAAAATTAAATTATCTCGGAATGAATTACAAAGCTCCATGAAAAATATCAACCAGCTCATGTCTCAAATAAGAATTCGACCTCATTTTAATAGAGGAAGACCTGATGGACTGAGTGTAAATAATATTAAACGTAGTTCTATTTTTAATACAATGGGGATGAAAAATGGCGATATCATTCAAGGGGTAAATGGTAAAAAGATTAAAACCGTTGATGATGTCATGTCATTATACCAGCAACTCAATTCGGTCAATGAAATTGCTCTGGAAATTAAACGCAGAGGGAAACCAATGACCCTGGAATATCAAATCCGGTAATTTTTATGTATACGTCGTATTTTGGACTAAAAGAAAATCCATTTAATTTAACGCCTGATCCCAGATACCTGTTTTTAAGCCGGAAACACCAGGAAGCCTTGAGCCATTTACGGTATGGTATCAAGGAAAGAAAAGGCTTTATATTAATTACAGGTAAAATCGGAACTGGGAAAACAACCTTACTGCGTTCTTTGTTGGCGGATCTGGACAGGAGTGTTAAAACCGCATTAATTTTTAATGCATATATTTCAGACGAGGAAATTCTTCACGCGATAAACCATGAGTTTGGGATACCATCAGATGAATATTTATCCAATAAACAATGCATTGATACCTTAAATGATTTCTTATTAGACTGTTACCAAAAAGGAGAAAATGCCGTTCTTTTTTTGGATGAAGCTCAAAATCTTTCGCCAAAAGTACTTGAGCAGATTCGTATGCTTTCTAATCTTGAGACAGAAAAAGAAAAATTGCTTCAAATTGTTATGGTGGGGCAAAGTGAACTCAAAGACATTTTACGTAGTGCAGCTTTACGACAACTGGACGAACGTATCGCAGTTCGTTATGACCTGGACACTTTGGAAAAAAAAGATGTCAGAGCTTATGTCATTCATCGCCTCACAGTAGCAGATGCCAAAGGAACGATTCATTTTACAAGATGGGCTTTCCGTGCATTATACAAAGCCTCAAAAGGAAACCCTCGCTTAATTAACTCTATTTGCGACAGAGCTCTTCTCATCGCTTATTCTAGAGATTGCTTTTCGATTAATCGAGATATTATTCTTCAGGCGGCTTTGAATGTTAAAGGACAACGTTTTTTTTACCGGCCGCCTCAAAAATCATTTCAACGGTTGTTATATGTCTGTATCTTTTTAGTGATCGCAAGTAGTGTTTTTTTTAGTGGCTGGTATTTTCAAAACAAATGGTTTTATGACTTGATTCAAACAACAATTAAGACAAATAGCTTTTTTTTCAAGCCCTCTCCTGCTGATGTCCCTGAACAGAAATATTTGTCTCCCAAAATGACTGATGAAACAATCGTTGAAACTGAGAAGATGCCTGAGAGCCTGTCAAAGATAAAAAAAAGCCAAACCGTAAAAGAGAATGAAGCCATAACACCTGTCGTTCAACTGTCTGAAATACCAAAAGAACTGACAGCATCATCATTTATAGACCAAATGACATGTGTAACAGGAGATATTATTTTAACGAATTCTGATATTAAACCTGTTACAGTGGTGAGCCAGGAACATAAGTTAATAACGACAACTGTTGCGATGAATAAAAATCTATCGATGACACATCAGGAAACTCCTGTTGTTTCGGTTTCAGATGCTATAACTGCTGTGCAAGAAATCTCTACTTTAACACCATCAAGTAAAGACAGCCTGACGAAAACCAATAAGAAGGAAATAGCAGAAGTATCAAATCAGCCAATGGAATTTTCAACCTTTCAACCTTTTTTTCAAAGAGAGGAGAAACAAACTAAAATTCAATTAACCATGGAAACAGTTGTTCCTGATGAACTGGTTCAAAAAAAAGAATCGAAAATGGATACACTGTCCTTTTTTTTAGGAGATCCCTGGGAACAGGGAATGACAGCGCCTGAAATCATGTGGGTTCAGCAGACATTGAATGACGCTGGATATCCTGTAAGTGTTAATGGTAGTTACAACAGAGAAACAGTAGACGCTATTAAACAATTACAGGCCGATTTTGGCCTTGATGTGGATGGTATTATTGGACCGCAGTCCAAATGGGCATTGTATCAGTTATCGACGACACGAGTTAAGCATTATAAATAGGATATTTAGATATTAATTTACCCTGGTAATCGCAACGTTAATATACATATTTAATCAAGTAGAAGAATGAGTTATATACATGAAGCACTTATAAAAGCACAAAAAGAGAGAAATGGCCATTATCCAAACGATTCTGTGAAAATTGCCGGAAGTGTTGGAATTACCATGAAATCTTCATGGTTGACAGTGACACTCTTTTTTATGCTAATATCAATTTTTGTTGCGATAATAATTTATTCATGGTTTAAAACGCAGCAATTGAATCAAGTTCAGATAAATCAATATACAAAAGAAAAAGATCATGATCAACCTGAAGAAAAGACGGGTCAAGAAAATAATAAAAATCAAATATTAACAGATGTAAAAACGCAGCCTATTGTAAAAAAAATCAAAGAGGTTCAGCAGGCAACTCCTAAGCAAATAGAAAAAATAAAAAAAAATATAAATTCAGAACAATCAGGAATTCAGCAATCGGTAAAAGCAATGACAACCTCCTTATCCTTCGAAAATAAACGAGAGATGAATCATAAGGATTTGCCAGAAATACCTCAGAAATCGAATGGTTCGCATACGCTTAGCCCTGATGAATTTATAAAAGTTACCCGGTTATACAAAAAAGGGCTGGAAGCTCAGGTGCAAAAAAAATATGACCGTGCTATGGTATACTATAATAAATGTCTGAATATTTCTCCACACATGGCACCAACATTGAATAACATGGGAGTTATATTATTAAAACAAAAACAATATTCAGAAGCAGAGCGATACTTTTTAATTGCTATCAAGGAGAGTCCGGAATATGTAGATCCTTATTACAATCTGGCATGTTTGTTTAGCCAGAAAAAAGACACGATACAGGCCATTGAATATTTAAAAAAAGCGGTGCGTTTGTCTGAAGATGCCCGGCAATGGGCAATTACCGATAAAGATTTTGAACCGCTTTATGAATTACCAGAATTTAATATGATTATAGCAGGATATAATTTATGATGTCACTTATTAAATCCCTAAAAAGTCTTTTGGTTGTATGTATTGGATTATCAATAATCTTAACAGCATATAATTCTTTTGTATTTGCAGCAAGAGTTACTGATCAGAATAAAATTAGCCGGCAAAAACAAAGAAAGCCTCCGACACGTCAACGTGACACTCAACGGCCAAAACAAAAACCAGGAGAAACAGAACGATTTGTTACCATTGACTTTAATGATGTGGATATTGAAGTTTTTATAAAATTTATCAGTGAATTAACAGGAAAAAACTTTATTGTCGATCGACGGGTCAAAGGGAAAGTGTCTATCATTTCTCCCAGTAAAATATCGGTTAAAGAAGCATTTAAGGTTTTTGAATCTGTACTTGAAGTTCATGGATTTGCACTTGTTGAGGCTGGTGAAGTAACCAAAATTGTTCCTGCAACTGATGCCAGAACCAAAAGTATCGAAACCCGTTTAAGAGAGGAAGCTGGGGAACCAGAAGACAAAGTCATTACACAGATTATTCGACTTCAATATGCTGAACCCAATGAAATAAAAAAATTGTTTTCTCCCCTTATTTCTAAGAGTAGTGTTATTCTCTCTTATCCTCCAACCAATATGCTGATTGTTACGGATGTTCTTTCAAACATTCAACGATTATTACATTTGTTGAGTGCTATTGATGTTGAAGGAGTCGGACAGGAGCTATCAATAATTCCGCTTCAACATGCAACATCACAAACACTTGTTAAAACATTAAATTCAATTTTTTCAAAAGGAGGAAAATCTAAAAAAAGTGTCAGTTCTGATCCTGTGAAAATTGTTGCCGAAGAAAGAACCAATTCGATTATTGTCTTGGCTTCTGAAGATGATATGCTCAAGGTAAAAGAACTGATTACGATGTTAGATAAAGAAGTACCGAGAGAAGAAGGAAAAATCAGGGTTTATTATCTCGAACATGCAAAAGCAGAAGATCTTGAAAAGGTACTCAAAAATTTACCATCAAAACAAAGCAAAGATGCTGCCAAAAAAGGGAAAGCTCCGATTATCAGTAAAGATGTCAGTATTTCTGCTGATAAATCAACCAATAGCCTGATTATTACAGCAGAAAGAGATGATTATGCTGTCCTTGAGACCGTTATTAAGAAACTGGATATTCCCCGATCTATGGTATATATCGAATGTGTGATTATGGAAGTTTCCACAGATAAAGCCCTTGAGCTTGGCATACAGTGGCGTGGAGGGACAGATTTTGGAGATAGTGGTGGCGGTGTATTTGGTGGATTTGGTAGTGGTGTCATCACAAACTTACAACTGCTTGATGCTGCGCAATCTTCTACCTTAGGTGTTATTGGCAATACTATTAAGTTTGGAGGTCAGGATTTTATTTCTTTATCTGCTTTAATCAATGCGATTAAAACTGATGATGATGTCAATATTATCTCAACACCACAAATTTTGACAACAGATAATGAAGAAGCCACCATAAAAGTGGGTGAAACCATACCCTTTATCACCCGATCTGGGACTTCTGATAGTTCCTATGATTATAATAATTATGAATATCGTGATGTTGGCGTTTCTCTAAAAGTTACGCCCCAAATAAACAAAAGCGGTTTTGTCAGATTGGAAATTGAGCAGGAAGTTAAAGACGTTGTTGAAGACTCTGTTGCAGCGAATGTACTGGCACCAAAAACAACCAATCGTTCTTCCAAAACAACTGTTTTGGTTCAAAACGAGCAAACAATTGTAATCAGTGGAATGATTGATGAAAAAGTAACTGTTACTAAATCAGGGATTCCCTGTCTCGGAAAACTTCCTTTTTTTGGCCGGGTATTTAGTTCGTATTCAAATAAGCATGAAAAGACAAATTTGTTTTTCTTTTTAACGCCTCATATTATCAATAATAAAGATGAATCCGCTAGGTTCCATAATTTTAAACGAAAAGAAATTGAGTCTAATATGACAAGAGAAGAACAATCCATTAAGTTATATAAAAAATCCATTAAAGAATAACAGAAAAATATGTACTGAATGAGACAGATGAATGAGCATGGTGACATTAATATTCTTTAATGTCACCATGCTCAATATTTAGCTTTCCGCCTCCTTGAGTTAGAACAAAAAAACCATAATCAAATGCAAGCTGTTTTGAGTCCTCAGGAAAGCTAAGACCTGCAACAACAACAAATAATTTATAATCCTTTTTTTCTGGAAACAATTTTCGAAAAATTGGAATTTTATTATTAACTATTTTATTGATATCATTGGGATGAACTTTATATTTGGTTTCAACAAGCGCAATACTGTCAGAATTGGTTAAAATGATATCATATTCCCCCTTAATGTTTTGCCGCTTATTCATTCTGGCTACATTTTTTTCAATAATATGAAAATCCAGATCTCCAATTTTCATATTATTGGCAAGTGTTTCATAAAAATATGACTCAGCAACGTCACCGTTATTTCTGCCAATGCCTCCGACATACTCTTTTAGCTCTGAAAATTTTTCTCTTAAAATTCTGTCGGTTTCTTTTATTTGTAGCTCTGTTTCTTTCAATCGTCGATCTGTCTCTTTCGATTGTTCTTTTAACTGGTGAGTGAGTTCATAAATTACTGTCCACACATCTTCAATACCAATTTTCTTTTTCATTATTCATCTCCCTTTCTTTGAGTCATCCACTAAATGATCACCTTTCACCAAATAGAGATTGAAACGATCTATTTTTTTGATCCTTTAATGAAACAATCGGGTTTTTTACCGGCCAATCTATTTTGATATCTGGATCTGACCAATGAATACCAAATTCGTCTTCAGGATGATATATTTCAGAACATTTGTAATACACATAAGCCTGTTTACTTAATACACAAAAGCCATGGGCAAAGCCTTCGGGAATAAAGAATTGTTTATGATTATCACCCGATAGAATAATACTTTCCCATTTACCAAAAGTTTTTGATGATGGACGAATATCAACTGCAACATCAAAAATTTCTCCTTGAATAACAGAAATTAATTTTGCTTGAGGAAAATTTTTCTGAAAATGAAGACCTCGCAATATATTCTTTTCTGAAAAGGATAGATTGTCCTGGACAAACTTGCAGTCAATGCCAGCTTCGCTATATTTTTTTTGATGGTGAGTTTCTGTAAAAAAGCCTCGTTCATCACCAAAGACTTTTGTTTTAATAACGAATAAGCCTGGAATAGCTGTTTTGAAAACATCCATTAATCCTGCTCCCTTTTGGCATGGACTAATTCCATCAGATATGCACCATAGTCACTTTTCATCAATGGTTCTGCAAGACGTTCAAGTTGATTTTCATCTATATATCCCATGATATACGCAATTTCTTCAAGACAGGCTACTTTAAGGCCTTGTCTGGATTCTATGGCTTCAATAAAATTAGAAGCTTGCATGAGTGTTGCGTGAGTACCGATATCCAACCATGCAAAGCCTCTTCCAAGCGAAACAACGCGCAAATTCTTTTTTTTTAAATATATTCTGTTAATATCTGTTATTTCTAATTCCCCACGTGCTGAAGGTTTTAATGTCTGTGCCATATCCAAAACTTGATTGTCATAAAAGTATAGTCCTGTTACTGCAAACGCAGGAGATTTAGATTTTTGCTTTTCAGGTTTTTCTACAATATCAATCGGATTATCATTATTATCAAAATACACAACGCCATATCGTTCAGGATTATTTACTTGATATGCAAAAATAGTTGCTCCATCATTATTATTAACAGCTTGTTTTAGTTTTAAACGTAATCCATCACCATAAAACAAATTATCTCCAAGAATTAAGGACACAGAATCGTTACCTACAAACTCTCTGGCAATAATAAAAGCCTGCGCAAGCCCTTCAGGGTAGGGTTGTTCAGCATATGATAGAGATATTCCCCATTGAGATCCATCACCTAATAACTCCTTGTATAATGGTAAATCACGAGGTGTTGAAATGATTAAAATTTCTTTTAATCCAGCGAGCATATGCACAGATAAGGGATAATAAATCGTGGGTTTATCGTAAATCGGTAACAACTGTTTGCTCACAACATTAGTGATTGGATATAATCGGGTTCCAGTTCCACCCGCAAGAATAATGCCTTTCAAGATTGTCCTCCTCAATATAAATAATTTAAATATTAAATTTTTTTCTATGCCATACATCAGTTGTTAAAACAACAAAAAAAAATGGCATATCAAAAAGAATGACACGCCAAATTCTTGTAATAATTATAAATATAAAACAATAAAACAATATAATAACATCAAATGCAAGTCTATGTTACTTATGACAAAACTATTTTTAAATTTTTTTAATGAATGCTCGGATAATAAGTTCCCCATGCACTATATTACAATGTCCTTTAAGGGCGAATCTTGTGTTGTGGATAGCCTTCGAACAAAAACCGATGGTAACCTAAATTCGATTCGAAATGAATGTAGAGGCAAGCCTTATGCTCAACCTCGAACAAAAACCGCAATCGAACGTATGTTTTATGGGCGTACATAAGGATCGTAACACTTGTTTGCCATCGGAAAATCTATTCATAAATGGTTGCTGTTCGAGAGCAAACACAAGGTTCCCCTTACATCCGTTTTCGAAGATATGAGATGATTCAAGAATTATGAGGAACTTATTTTTCGAGCACTCCTAAGCACCTAAGACAGCCTCATAAAGCTTTCTTTTTTCCTGGTCCTGAGTATAAAATTCAAAAGCACTGGGACTCGAACTCATTATATTCCTGTATTTATTATCCCAAAATTTTGTGAAATCTTCTGATAACCATACAGGTTTCCACCAATCTTCATTATTAACGTACCAATCAACAACCCTTTTTAACTGTTGATCAAACCTTTTGGCTTCTTGAGGTTGCCATCCAAGCTGATAAATTTTCGAACAGTCCACGGAGTAACACAAATCATGTCCAGGACGCGCAACACCCCCAACTGTTGTAGCGTCAAAACAAGCTTCTGACAGGCTATTGTATTTAGTGATTTTCTTGCATGCCCTAAAAAGAGCTAAAAGAAGATCACGATTTCGGAATCGATTACCACTCCCAACATTATATACCTCACCAATATTTCCATGTCTCATGACATGGATAATAGCGGACGCATAATCTTCCGTTCTAAGCCATTCACGGACGGCTAATCCTTTGTCGTAAATTGGGATACTCCGTTGGCACTCTTTATCATCTTTAGATTGCAACAATGAACATATTACCATTGGTATGAGTTTTTCAGGATGTTGAAAATAACCAAAATTATTTACACCTCGAGTAATTATAACAGGCATAAGATTAAGATCTGTTTGACCATTTTCAAGATTCCATTTAAAAGTGTTGTAATATGCACCGGCTAAAAGATCAGCACCACCTTTGCATGCTGCGTATGGGCTTCCTCCTGAGAGAGGCGTCGTTTCTGTAAATTTATATCTATTAATAAGCTCACTGACTTCTAAATCTTTGAGATTATACCATAAATCACCCTCAAATCCAGAGATTCGGTCTATGCTGCCGTACACTTCATCAGTGCTAATAAATACAGCCCTTTTTACTTTGTGTCTGTCCCGAGAGCTATTTTGAAATCGAATAGTTTCAAGGATATTATAGGTTCCAAATATTTCAGTTTGAATCAAATCAGATTTACCTTCAATTGCTCTGTCAACATGACTTTCAGCTGCCATATGAATAACATAGTCAATCTTCCATTCCTCTAATAAATCTTTCATTTTCGGATTACAAACATCTAAGTTTACGAAAAAATAGCAGCTTCTGACTTCAACTTCATTATCAAAACTTGATAACACCATTTCCAGGCTGAGTGGTTTTCCTTTTTTTACACGAGCAGCATATGTCAATTTATCCACAACGATTACACGATAATTCTTTTCAAGTAAAAGCTTAACAACTTGTGGACCAATAAACCCAGCAGCTCCTGTCACTAAAACAGTTTCTCTATTCATTGTTCTATCCTTTAATCAATAATGCCATTCACGACATTTCTATTATTTTTTAGGTTGTAAATTAACCAATCAAGATATTTGAATAATCGAAATATCTTTGACTGCTCAACAGTTAAGATTTACTTTACTTACAAATAATCGCGCGAAATATATGTAACTAAAAATAATGAGCATCGCCGAACGTGTGTTTCGCCGAGCGTTATTATCGACTCAATCCTCTCCCACCAGCACCTTCCGGACTAAAAAGTTCAACCTGATCCATTTTCAAATCTTTTAATTTCAAATTATGACAAGCTCTTATCATAAAAGGTCTCATTTCATTTTCACCTGGATGGTCATTGAAGTAACGTTCATAAGCATCATATGCAGCCCCTCCAATATCATTCTGTTCTAATCTCATACCAAGCAATAATAAATTTCCCTGTACTTTTTTATCAATCAGTCCTTTGGCAGTAAGCAACGATTTAATGCTATCGCCTGAAAGGACTTTCAATGTTTTTGTTCGTTTGGGTTTATAAATGATTTCACCATCTTTTAATACTTCGACGCCATATTCATATTCTCCGGGTTTGACATCTGGCAAAGAAAAACGAACCACATTACCTTTAGAAGCAGGGACATCATATTTGTTGTTTCCAATCGTCAAACGATAGCTATATTCCTCACCACAGTTTTCCCAAATTAATAATGGAAATTCTTTACAGATAGAAGTCGATTTTGGAAGTTTCACATCAATTTTATCTTTTTTCCGACTGGACTTTCTGCAGATTGTGTATTTCATCGCTTGCAAATATTCTCGATCAATATCTTCCAAAACCTTTTCCGATGACTCCAGATCTTTAAATTTTCCGGTTACTTTTTTGATATACCCATTTAAAATCTCAATATGAGAATCTGGTTGTATTTCGCACATATTATCTTGCTGAAGAAAAACAATAGTACCTTTTCCATTTGCCCCGGTTTGAATATGATGACCATCTAATATAAACCTTTCTTTCGTATTTACTGGAAAAAATTTGTGCCCATCTTTTGAAATGCTAACATCTCCATCAATATTGATCAATAATGCCAGAGGAACTTTGGTTGGGGATGAGAACACGATCCCCGGGATAGCCATGAACACGAATATGACAGATAAATGGAAAAAAGACCTTAAAAAATTCATAATAACTCCTTTCTTAATCTATATTTGGGTTAATGATGTAAAAATCTTACCTGAGCAACCACAAATTAATAATGGAAAAGTTATTAAATTGTGGCTCCTAACTAATTGTGAAATTGACGGCTTTGCCGCACTTTGTCTTTTCGGCTTTCAACAGACTGTTCAATCATAGTTTTCAGTTTATTCTGAAGATTTCTCAATTCTAATCTTTCCTGCTCAAGAGCTTGAATTTGTTCTTGTAATTCACGACGCTCTTTTATCACGGAACTATTTTCTAACTCCTTTTTTTCTGATTGCAATGCAGATATTTCGCTTTTTAGATTTAGAAGTTCCTTTCGAAGCTCTGCTGTAATTATTTGTTGCTGCTTTAAACGATTTTCCAAATCTTGCACATCGACACCTGTTGCAGCCATGTGAAAATACCGACTTGTATCCCGAAACAATGGATCTAATGATATCACTTTAACAAATAACGGTAGGGAAGATGAGCGATTAGTTTTTTCTAAAGAATCAATGGCTTCTATATATAACTCATTTAAATAAATGTTCTGTTTAACTTTTTCTACTTTATCAGAAATTCCGGCTTTTTCATAGGCCGTGAGTGCAAATTCATAATTATTTTGTTCAAAAGCAGTATCTCCCTTTTTTTCCCATAATTGTGAACATGCCGCAACAGCTTCTGGTTGACGACTATCAATCGTTAATACCTTTTCAAATAGTCCTAACTGTTCAGTTTCTTCAGATGTCTGTTTTGCCTGGGTTAAAAGAGTTTGTATTAAACGAGGTCGAGCCAAAGATGGATTATATTCATATAATGTTTCCAGCAATTTTCGTGCTTCGATCAAATCCCCTTCAGCCAATAAAATTTCTGCCAGTAACTGAGTGGCTTTCATATGATTTGGGTTATGTCCCAAACAACGGTGAAGTAACTGACGAGTCTCATTTAATTCACCACTTTGATACAGCCGGTAAGCCGCTTGAAATAAATTTTCAGCAACTGGCAATATTCTATCTAATTCATCCTTTACACGTGATAGTGGTTTTTTTTCAACAATCCATCTCCTGAGCATTTCAACTTGCATTCGAAATCCATCGCCTTCAAATTGAATAAGATTCCATTCCTTTAGAACATTCGGTGCATCACGTAATTCACCAATTAGAATTCTGACCCCACTTTCTTGAAGAATATTCTCTAATGATTCTTGGGAAATAATGTGTGGGCCATTTGCTGCTAAAGCCGAAATAACAACTCGTTCAGCGGGTCCAAGTCCATCCCATAACCATTCTAAAGAATTGGTTGCACACGCAAGAGCTTTTGAAACTGAAAATTCTATATCCTGAAATTCAACAATTCCCTTTAAAGAACGTTTCTCATCCCAAATAACCTGACATAACTGTTGCGTTAAATAAGGATGACCACCTGTTAATTCAGTGACCTTTTCAATGGTTTGATGGGACCACATCAAACTCTCGTTTTGCTCAGACATACGAATTAAAGATTCTGTTTCTTCTGAGTTTAACAATGAAACATGAAGAGATTTAACCCCTTTAAACAAAGAAAGGTAAACACTGGATAAATCTTCAGGACGACGACCAATGACAAAAACAAATTTTAATCGATTAGCGTCTAATCGCATTAAATTTCTGAAATATGGAAAAAATGCATTAATAGCATGTTCATTTGTTGGGCAGTCCAAAATATCAAATTCATCAAAGAGCAAAACAAGTGACGTTTTTGGGGAAAGTTGCTTCAAAACATTTGGAATAAAAGCATTTTGAAAATCAGATTGAATATCCATTGTCCAATTAACAAACGGGGTAATACCTGGTTGAAGAGAGATATGGTCAGCCAGATACTGCAAAACTTGATCAAGCGTTAAAGCAGCTTTATCTTGAAGATCAAAATATACAGGACAAAATTGGTTTTGTTCAGAAAGAGTTTGATCCAACCGCTGAAGAACAGATGTTTTTCCGATCCGGCGTTGGCCATATAAAATTATTCCATTTTCATTTGGATTGTCTAACGTATTTAATACGTTTTTTAAAATATCAACTCTTCCGATAAAAGCATGTCCATTTCCCACAGGATTTCCAGTTATATATGGATTGCACCTTTTTTTCGGAAGAGATACTGAATGTATATTTTTCTTTTTAGGATTATCCTTGAAATTGCGACGATAAAAATGTTCATCAGAGAATAATCCTTTATTTTTCCATATCGCTATATTTTTCTCAATATCCGGACGAATTCGCTCCAATACATCATTATCAATTGCACTCATGTGACTGGTTACATCAACATTAATTCGTTGAAGATAACTGATCAGCATTTTGCTGGAAACGTTTAACTCTTTGGCCAATTCATGTACTCTGATGTTTGACATAGGGTTTTATTCCCTGAGGTTATGATTTTTATAATACTTATTTGTAAAAAAGATTCAAGGTAATTCACAGGATAATTCTTCAGATAGTAACCACAATTCTTCGTCGTTATAGTATTTTATATTCTTATACTTAAACGCTTTTTTCGTTTTAATATATTTTATCTTTACAAGTGCCTGGCTAGGTTTTTCACTCACTTTTTCAATGATAACTTCGACATGCCCTTCCTGTTTACCTGGAGAATAATACGCAATTCCACCCGGTACAATACATGGTTTTCCTTGAACAATCGGAGATGGTTCTTTTGGAGGATTAATTATTTCTTCTTGAGTAACATACCTGTAAATGTCAACAGAACATTTATAAATTGCAGTCAATACTTTTTGAGCATCTAAAAAAAAGAATGTAAGCAAACCAAAAATAATAACTAACAATAAGCTTTTGAATTTCATTATAACCCCTTATGAAACAATCATGTTCTTAAAATCTACATACAGTTACCCCAATAATCAGGTTTCATTTTGTTGTGAGGATTCCTTTTCTTCCTTTCGATTATTTTCCCGCATTCTACTTTTATAGATCGGTGTTATCTTTGTGGGAGTTTTCAAAGACGATATTTCATTATCCTGTATTTCATCATCTTCATAATAATAATCAAGTTCGTCATCGAATTCACTCCCCTCAGGATCCAAAACATATACGACTTCTCCTAATCGAATCCATATTGAAATCATTCCAACAAGTAATGAAATAAATCCCATCACCAATAAAGGAATAATAGTCGCCTCAAACAGCTTAAACTCAGAAAAAGCCATTGTAAGGACCCATCCAATTGTAACCAGAAAAACAGATACAATCATTAGCAAAACAAAGAAAAACAAAACAATTTTAACCAGACTGGCCAGTCCAAATCGAATGATTTCTCTCGAAGAAGAATCTTCCATGTGTTACCCTTTCTACAAATATTCTTAATAGTGATATTGAATTGGCAATGTGTTAAGGAGTTGCGCTGCACCATTTTTTACAACGATTAAATTTTCAAGCCGAATTCCCCAACGTTCAGGGATATAAATGCCAGGTTCAACAGTTAAAACAGCATTTTCTTTTAAGGTTGTTTCTTTTAAAAGACTCAATGTCGGCATTTCATGGGTTGCTATTCCTACGCCATGTCCGAGTCCATGAGCAAATTTAACTTTCCCATACCCACTTTTTTCTAAGTAATCATGCGTTTTTTGTGCAATATCTTTTGATTTTTTTCCAGCAGAAATTTCGTTAATTGCTAATTTTTGTACTTCGGCAAGAGTATTAAATGCCTGTACAAAATCAGATTCCGGTTTGCCTATCACAATGGTTCTTGAAATATCAGACCGATAACCATTAACTCTGGCTCCCCAGTCAAACAATATCGGACAATTCTCTCCAATCACTCGGTCAGTTGGCGTAGCATGCGGAAGTGCTGCATTCGGACCAGAGGCAACAATTACTGGAAACGCAATACTATCAGCGCCTGATAGTCTCATTTCTTTTTCCAAATACCAGGCGACCTCTTTTTCAGTCATTGTCGGTTTAATGTCTTTCATAACTTTTAGAAAGGCTGACTCCGCCAACAATAACGCATTTTGAATTGCAATAATCTCAGATTCTTCTTTTATTGCTCGATACTTTTCAACAAAGGCTGAAACAGGTACTAATCTTACGGAAAGATTTTGGTCCATTATTGATCGTTGTAATTTTTCATACAAGGAAACAGGTACACGATTACTTTCAAAACCCAATGACTTAACAGATATTCTTTTGATAATTTCAGGTATGACTTTTTCCAGAGTATTGTTGTAGCAAAAAATTTCTATACCATTGGTTTCAGCTTCCGCCTGGGTCAAATATCGAGAATCAGTTGCCAAAAGAACAGTATTTTCAGTAATAAACAAAAGGCCAGATATTTCATCAATTTGGCAGTCATCTGTCAAAAAACCTGTTAAGTAATATCGGTTTTCTGTACTACAAATCATAAAAGCATCATAAGATTCTTCTTTAATTTTCTTTTGTACGTTACGAATACGATTTCTATATTTTTGAAAATCATGGGGGGTGTTCATATTATTTTATGCCTTAATATGACTTATAATTATTATGCAAGGACATGTTTTTTTAAAATAAAACATATCAGTTGTCCTTCAAAAACCAATTCCTGATCACGCATCACCTTGACATCGACCTGTTGTTTTTTCCCTTCTACAGAAACGACTGTCGCTTCAGCAATCAGTTTTTCATTTTGCTGAACAGGTTTCAAAAATTTTACTGTGGCGGAGGCCAGTACAACATTTGGATGGTTAACAGCCAACATTGCAGCGTGATCTGCCAATCCGAAAACAAATCCTCCGTGAATCAACAAGTGGCTGTCAACAATCATTTTTGAATATGTTTTTAGCTCAACACGGGCATATCCTTCTCGAATATCAATAGGTGTCCCGCACAAATTGTAATCAATTTTATCGTGAGTATTTGTATTCATTTCTACCAATCATAAATATACGTCTTAATAATATGGATACCAAAAGGCAGCTTTTTTTGCAAAACGTTTTCTGGTTTATTTCTTTTATCGTTTAACCAAAGAAGAAAGATGATCAACAGCCTTCTGATAGCGCCTTAGTAAAGAAGCATCATAGCGATCAGATATACGACCAATCGCCTCCCATTCTTTTGTAATGATTTTCATTTTTTTGAGAGCATTGGCACGAGTAACAGAGGAATCATTGGGAACAAAAATTTCATCTTTGAATTTTAAGGCTGTATCTAACTGCTCTGCAATAGGGATAAATTTGTTATATTCGAAATTTGCTGAGGGTGATACTGTTAATTTCGCCAATATTTCAAGGCTTAAACACAGGCTTTCTTTTTGTTTGAGTTTATCTTTTTTTTCATTATTCAATGAATCAAAAAATTTGATTTGTTGAGAAAAAAAATAATCATTTGCTTCTTGAAATCGACTCCACAGCTCTCTTTCTACTTTTCTTTGAGCGCTACCAATTTGTTGCCATTGTTTTTGCAATTCATTTAACGTTTCTGATGTTTTTTTCCAGTCGGTTGATGATGCCAATGATTCTGCTTTTTCAACCAATGCTTCTTTTTGTTTTTGATTTTCTTCCCACTGACGTTTTCTTTCTTTAACGTATGAATTTTTGGTTTCAAAAAAGGTATTGCAAGGCGTCTGAAAACGATCCCATAAAGCCTGTGACAATTCTTGTGGAACAGGTCCGATTTGTTTCCATTGTTGTTGAAGATTTAATATCTGTTCAGTGAGCGAGTCAAATGTATCTGAACTTTCCAACTGAGCTACTATTTGTTCAGCTTTTTCGCAAAGGGCTTCCTTTTTTTTCAAATTTTTAGGTAACTC
>Ga0272440_1001067_pt1 | contig 22748 bp, 15 predicted proteins | sample SSMMMBAug17_FD_192440 | JGI IMG/M metagenome (GOLD analysis project Ga0272440, IMG submission 192440) | Marine sediment archaeal communities from Little Sippewissett salt marsh, Falmouth, MA, United States - SSM-MMB-Aug17 | ecosystem: Environmental > Aquatic > Marine > Wetlands > Sediment ...
TAATAAAAGTTCCCCTGTCTACCATTATATATGCGTTTCGTTCTGTAGCTACCCGAATACTGGCGAGCATACCCTGGCCTGTTTGAATATACCAGGATTCTCGGTCTGGGATTGCTATATTAGAATCTCTCCATAGGCTCTTTTCTTTTTTATGAGTACCAGAGTTATCTCCTCTACTTATAAAAAAACTTTTCTTGCTTTGAATTTTTTTAAATGCCTCTTTAATGGAAAGCCCTTTTATCTTTGCTGGATCTTTTGGATGTCCAATAATGATAAAATCATTATACATGATTTCCATTCTATTTACTCCAAATCCTGAGTTTACAAATTTTTTTTCAGCATTGGGAGCATGGACCATTAAAATATCAACATCACAATTTTGGCCCATTTTTAATGCTTTGCCTGTTCCAACAGCAATCCATCTTAAATCAATTCCAATTGATTTAAGCACTTTTGGAGCAAGATAATCCAACAGTCCTGTATTATCAGTACTGGTGGTAGTGGCCATCATTAATCTTGTACCCTCTGCATTAACTGATTGGACAAAAATCACACAGCAGATTGTGATAATTAAACACTTGATTAGCCATTTCATTTGATTTTCAATAGTTGTCATTTTTTATACTCCTTTTTATATTGTTAGTTATGGTTATTATTTTTTAGAAAAAAATTTATTATCATACATACAAACAAATATAAACTATAAATATTTATAAATTTGTTTTTGTCCATATTAATCTTTTTGCTTTGACATTATTTTTTGCTGGACTATATATTCTCTTCACAATTACATTTACAACATAATTTATATTTAATTAGGATTTTGAAGAATATTTTGGTATTATAATTTAACCATTGTTTTTAATAATCCTTCCGAAAATATAAAAAGGAAATCTCAATGGAAAAGTCAAATATAAATAAATTATATAATAGTATACTTTTTGGCTCCGCCTTAATTGGTTTATATCTTACCAGTCTATACAGCTATTTACTCTTTCACAATATCGCAGAAATATTTAGTATAATAGTGGCCTGTGGAATCTTTATGGTTGCATGGAATTCTCGCAAATATATTCAAAATAGTTATCTCATCTTTATAGCTATTGCTTATTTATTTATAGCTGGGTTAGATTTGTTGCATACATTGTCATATAAAGGCATGAATATTTTTAAGGACTATGATTATTATGCAAACCAGTTATGGATTGCTGCCAGGTATGTAGAAAGCATTACTTTGCTAATTGCTTTTTGTTTTATTGGTAGAAAAAAACAAGTACAACCCATTTGGGTATTTTTGATCTATAGCATTATATTTACAGGAATAGTTCTTTCAATATTTTACTGGAAAACTTTTCCAGTCTGTTTTATTGAAGGTCAAGGTTTGACTACTTTTAAAAAAATTAGTGAATATATCATCTGTGTCATTATTATAGCTGACCTGAGTTTGCTTGTTAAAAACAGAATCCATTTTGAAATTTCGGTTTATAGATTACTTTTATGGTCAATGCTATCAACAATTGTTGCAGAATTGGCTTTTACTTTTTATGTAAGCAATTATGGATTGTCAAACCTTGTAGGACATTATTTTAAAATATTTTCATTTTATTTTATTTATCGAGCTATCATCCATACTGGTATACAAAATCCATATGAAATAATTTTTAGAGAATTAACCCAAAAAGAACAACGTCTTCAAAAAGCTCGTGAAGCAGCAGAATTGGCTAACAAAGCTAAAAGTGATTTTATTGCAAAAATGAGCCACGAATTAAGAACTCCACTAAATGGAATATTAGGGTACTCTCAAATTCTTAAACGTGATCGTCAATTAGAAAGTAAACAAAAAGCTGGAATTTCTGTTATCGAAAGAAGCGGCAAGCACTTGTTGGGATTAATAAACGATATATTAGATTTATCAAAATTTGAGTCCAAACAAACAGATTCAGATGATAATCATTTTCTCTTAGAAGCTACACTGGTTGATATTATCAGTATATTAAGAATAAAAGCACAAGAAAAGAAAATAAGAATTGAATCACAATTTGATAAAAACCTTCCCAAAGCTATTTTCGCAGATGAAAAACGTCTTACTCAAATATTGATAAATCTGATAGGAAATGCAATCAAATTTACAGATCAGGGGTATGTCAAATTCAAGGTAATTGTTCTTGAAGATAAATTGGAAAAAGATCTAGTTAGTATTAGATTTTCTGTTGAAGACACAGGTATCGGAATATCAGAAGATCATTTTGAAGATATCTTTCTACCTTTTAAACAGATTGGAGAACAATCCAATTATATTGAAGGAACAGGCCTGGGATTATATATAACTCGTCAATTAATACATTTGATGGAAAGTGAAATAAATGTTACCAGTGAAAAAGATAAGGGCAGTAAATTTTGGTTTGATTTAAAGCTCAAACGATCTCATGAAGATGATGTTTTGATAAAAGAAACAGAAACTTCTATATATGGATATATTGATAAAGAGACAAACGAGCGTAAAAAAATCAAAGTGATGGTGGTAGATGATAGATGGGAAAATCGTGTTGTTCTTTCTGATTATTTGTTTTCTTTGAAATTTGATGTTGTTGAAGCTATAAATGGAAAGGATTGTCTGGATAAATATAAAAAAGATCCTTCTGATCTTATTTTGATGGATATATTTATGCCTGAAATGGATGGTTATGAAACTGCTCATGAAATACGAAAGCTTTCATCGGTAAAACCTGTTGTGATCTTAGCTGTTTCAGCCAGCAATCAGTTATCTTCTGTTGGAGATTTGAAAATTAAAGGAATGGATGGTTTTATTGAAAAACCTATTAACTTGAATATCTTGACAGATAGTCTTGCACGTCACTTAAATATAAAATGGATTTTTGATCCAGCGGATATTATTATAATACCAGATAATTCCATATCACACCAAAAAACAATTGATGAAATACCTCCACAGGATGTTCTAAAAAGTTTGAAAAAAATGGCTATTAATGGAGACATAATTGCAATTAGAAAGAAACTAAATGAATTATCAAAAGAAAACATTACATATGAAACCTTTATATCTGATGTAAAAAAGTTAAGCAAAAACTTCAAGGTAAAAGAAATCAGGTTGATGATGGAAAAATATATTGACGATTAAATCAATAATTATTAAGGATAAATTATGAAAGAACAATCTTTTGATCAGGCTAAAATACTCATTGTTGATGATAATATACCTCAACTTGCACCTCTTATTGACTTTTTTATACAATATGATGGAATTCCGCTAATAGCTCAAAGCGGTGAAGATGCATTAGAAGTAGTCAAAGAGAATCAACCAGATATAATTTTAATGGATATTGTAATGCATATTGGAATGAATGGCTTACAAACATGTCGAAAATTAAAAGAAGACCCAAAAACTAAAAATATACCCATAATATTTTTAAGCTCCCTTAAATCTATATCAGATAAACTAAAAGCATTTGAAGCAGGTGGTATTGATTACATTGAGAAGCCTCTTGAAAAAAAAGAAGTAATGGTACGCCTTCAAACTCATCTTAAAATTAAAAGATTGCAAAAAGAATTACACGATAAAAACAATAATTTGAAACGATTAAAAGACTTAGCTGAAAAAGCCAATCAATCAAAAAGTACTTTTTTAGCTAACATGAGCCATGAAATCAGGACCCCCATGAACAGCATTATGGGAGTAACTGATCTTTTACTAAAATCCAACCTTTCAAATAACCAAAAAGATTACCTGGAAATCCTTAAAGATGCTTCTGAACATTTATTAACTGTAATTAATGATATCCTTGATCTATCTGAAATAGAGTCTGGAAAAATAAACCTGAATATAGAAAATTTTGACCTTTACAAATTTTTGGATAATATAGTCAAAATGTTTTCTTATGAGACTGAAAAAAAAGGCATTAAATTATCATGCAAAAAATCTGATAATCTTATTCAGTTTGTAGAATCTGATATTAATAGGTTGAGACAAATTTTGATCAACCTTATTGGTAACGCTATGAAATTCACCAATAAAGGTCATATTCAAATTAATGTTGATTTAATTGATAAAAAAGACATGCCCGAGGAAGTAAAAAATTATAGCCATAAATATTGGATAAAATTTTCTGTTATTGATACAGGCATTGGAATTTCAGCAGAAAAGATGAATACTATCTTTGAAAAATTTTCCCAGGCAGATAATAACATCAGACAAAATTATGGTGGTACAGGTTTAGGACTTTCCATATGTAAACAGCTAGTTGGTCTAATGGGTGGGAAAATCTGGGCTGAAAGTACTGAAATGAAAGGTAGTGTTTTTTCATTTATTATTCCATTTAATGCTGGAAAAACAATCATAGAAGAATATTTAGATGAAACCGATACAGCAAAGACATCCTCAAATGATAAACCTTTGAAAATTTTATTAGCTGAAGATATTCTTGTTAATATTAAAGTTGCAACTCGACTTATTAGCCTGATAGGACATAATGTTGTCAGTGTAAGAAACGGCATAGAAGTAATTGAAGCCTTAAAAAAAGATAAATACGACATCATTCTTATGGATTTAGAAATGCCTGAAATGGATGGTTTTGAAGCAACAAGACGTATTCGGAAAGGTGAAGCTGGTAATTCTGTTAAAGACATTCCTATAGTTGCAATGACAGCACATGCACTGGCAAGAATTAAAAATAAATGTCAGGCCGAGGGAATGAATGATTATATTTCAAAGCCAATTAGATTAAAAATTTTATCTGAAAAACTTAATTATTTCATGAATAACTATAAGAAAGAGCCAGATATTAAAACTCAATTACCAGATGATAAAAAAGTATTTGACCCTTTGATTCTACTTCAAACTTTTAATGGAAATAAAAAAACAATAAAAACCATTTATGAGCATTTTTTAATAGATAGTGAACAATTTATTAAAAACATAATCCGTGCCAAAAATGAAAATGATTTAAGTAGTATTCAAAAAGAAGCTCATGCAATTAAAAGTATTTGTTCAACCATGCATGCTACATTTTGTAGAGAAAAAGCTAATGAATTAGAAGAAGCTGCTAATCAAAAAAATTTAACAAACATTGATAAATTGTTTCCAATATTAATTGAAAGTTTTAAATTATTAAGAGAAAAAATTAGAAAAGAATTAGAAGCTTAAAAGTTTGATATTTTTATTTATAGAAGATCAAACCCTGATTATAGTTTCATCCATAATTTAGGGGCAAACAAAAGGTTTGCCCCTAAAATATAATTTAGTAATTATTTTTTTAGGGTAAAATAAATTATGTTTAATTTCTCCATTTATATTAGATATTGCATCTTTATATTTATCTACTTTTGTTTAACATTGCAAAATGCTTTAGGGATAGGTTCTGTTGAACTTCTCAGGTCCACAAGTCATGAGATAAATTCTCCATCCACAAAAACACAGATTCGTATAACATGGCAAATTCCTGAAGGCTATACCCAGGTTAATGGCTATTATTATTTATTTGATAATAATCAAACACATACATTTACAGAATTGAATACCAATGGTATTAATTTTGGTGATTATTATGAAGCAGTTAGTGAAAACTATAATGATGTTGATGATGTAGCATATTATTTTCACATTGCAGCAGAAGATGTTTCTGAAAATATTGGCACTACTTCAACTCTTGGGCCAATAAGAATTGATACAATTGCACCGAAAAATGCCCTTGTATCAGCACCTTCTGTAATCTATAATGATGCTGTTACTCTGACTTTAGGTGCTACAGACGCTAAAGATATGTATATCAGCAATATTGCTTATGGTGTGGCAGGATCGTGGGAGACTTATAATACAACCCGGCAGTGGACGGTATCATCAGAAAAAGGTGTAAAAACAATTTATGTTCAATTTCGAGATGATGCTGGCAATATTTCAAAAATATCAACAACAACACGTGTCGCTTACCAGATCATTCCTTTGCATTCTGGGTGGAACTTAATAAGCTACTCAACTGACCGCTGTTTTTATGTAGGTGCTAAACCAAATATTGAAGGAATTGACGAACTTGTGTATGAACAAATAACCGATATTGGAAAAGCACTGGGAACTATAGCCAATCACTACTCAATTGTTCATGGATTTGATAAACAGCCAAAAACATACAATCCCCTCAACCCCATTGCTTCAAATATGACTTATATTGCTCCAGGATATGGATACTGGATTAAAATTAAAGAAACCGCCCCTTTTGATTCAAAAGGTTATATTTATTTGTATATGGGAGGTGAGTCTATAAATACAGAACATTACATTCCCTTAACCTCTGGATGGAACCTTGTTGGTTATACAGGAAATAATGTCAGGTACACAGGATCAGAACCTGATATTCTTTTCATGAACTCTCCTGAAAAGACATCTGTTTCAGATCTTATAACAAAGGCTTTTTGTTCAATAAGCGACAACCTTTTGATTGTTCAAGGATTTGATACCGAGCCTAGATCAATTAATCCAGAGAATGCTATTGCAAGTAATATGAAATATGTTGGACCTGGCTTTGGGTATTGGATCAAAATTAAAGAAGGAGCACAGAATGTCCAGTTAAATTGGAATTCATGTGATTAGGAAGCTAAGTTTGGAGTTATGCATTTTGATTAGACAATAAGGAGTTGAAATCAATGACAGTAAATATATTTGAGATGAAAAATACTATTAAAAATTATGCATGGGGGTCAAAGATTTTTTTGTCAAAATTAATGAGAACAGATGCTCCTATTAATACTCCTCAAGCAGAACTTTGGATGGGAACTCACAAACAAGGAGTTTCAAAGATCAAACGCATCGGCGATAAAGATCACACCTGGGACTCTCTTGAAAATATTATAACAGAACAAAAAGAACAAATGTTAGGAAGGTATGTTGCAAAAAATTTTGAAGGACAACTTCCTTTTTTGTTTAAGGTTTTAGCAATAGATCATCCCTTATCAATTCAAGTTCATCCAAATGCTAAACAAGCAAAACAAGGGTTTGCAAATGAGAATCGTCAATCCATCCCATTGACTGCTGCAAATCGTAATTTTAAAGATGAGCATGATAAGCCAGAGCTTATAGTCGCACTTACACCTTTATGGGCAATGTGCGGATTCCTACCTTTTGAAACAATTAAGAATAATTTTAAAACCATTGCAGGAGATTATTTATTTAAGATAAAACATTCAGAAAAATCATCCAATGAAATTTCTACTTTTTTTTATAACCTGCTGCATCTTTCAAATAGTGAAATTATAACATTGATCACTTCTGCTGTAAATTTTGCCTCAAAACAAGAGGATAAAATACATTGGCAATGGGTAAAAAAACTTTCAAGTTTATACAAAGATGATGTTGGTGTTCTTGCACCACTTTTTTTAAATACAGTTTGTTTAAAACCCTATGAAGCAATATTTATTCAACCAGGTGTTTTGCACGCATATTTAGATGGCAATGCAGTTGAAATTATGTGTAATTCTGATAATGTTATTAGAGGCGGACTTACAGTTAAACATATTGACAAAGAAAAACTAATTGAAATAGTAACATTCAACTCAGAAGAAGTCCATTATATAGAACCTGTAGAAAAAAAATCAAATGAATGGTTGTATAAAACACCTGCAATAAGTTTTTTGTTGTCAAGATATAATATAAAAAAAATAATTGAGACAATAGTAAAAGGTCCAGAAATACTGTTATGCATTAAAGGTGAAGTTATTATCAGGCAAAATAATGTAGAGCATTGTTTAAAATCAGGGATGTCTGTCTTTGTTGCACATTCAGCCAAAAGTTATACTCTTGACGGAAATGGTGAAATATTTAAAGCTTTTATAGAGAATCAAGAATAGATTTTCAAATATAATTTTGTTTACCCCACTCTAAGAATTCAGCCATATCTTGTGGTAATGGTGCCTCAAATTGCATGTATTTTTGTGTACCAGGATGAACAAAACCAAGCTTATACGCATGAAGCATTTGCCTGGTAATTCCTTTCAGGTAATCTTGTATATCAGACTTATAATTTCGATTATTTTTTTGGCTACCATACAAAGGATCTCCCACAATAGGATGATTTATAGCAGCACAATGAACTCTTATTTGGTGAGTTCTTCCTGTTTTTAATAAAATATTAAGTAAAGTGAATTGGTTGAATTGGAAGGATACTTTCCAATGAGTTTCTGCAGAGCGTACATGCTTCCCAATAGTTGACATTTTTTTTCTGTGGACAGGATGACGTCCAATGGGAAAATCAATTTTACCTTTTTCTGAAGGCATTCGTCCATAAACGACACATTGATATCGCTTATCTACTGACCTTTCTTTGAATGCGTTATTCAAATGATTCTGCGCCATTCTATTTTTTGCAACTACCATACATCCAGTTGTATCTTGATCTAAGCGATGAACAATGCCAAAACGATTAACATTTAGAAATTGTTGGTTATTATAATGCAAAAGAGCATTTACCAATGTTCCATTTAAATGGCCAGGTGCTGGATGAATAACTAAATTAGCCTGCTTATTTATAATCAGAATATCTTGATCTTCATATATTATTTTTAAGGGAATAGACTCGGGTAAAGCATCGAGTTGCTGGCACTCAGGTACTCTAATTTTTATCTGATCACCAGTTCTAACCTTATAACTGGCTTTTTTTGAACGGTTGTTAACCAGAATAAAACCAGTTTTTATAAGGCGTATTATATGTGATCTTGTGTATTGGGGAAGAAAATTTACAATGGCTACATCAAGTCTTTCTTTTTGATTCTGTTCAGTAACATCAATAATGTGAGTTTGCATAAAAGTATTGATAAGGCCTATTAATAAAAGTCTTTATTTTTCTACATCGTTATTATTATTTTCTTCATTTTCTTTTGAAGAATCATCATCTTCATTTTGTTTTCTTTCAGCTTCTTTGGCTTCTCTAATTGCAGGCTCAAATAAAGCATTAATCTCGTCTAAAATTATTTTTTCTTCACTCTCTCTGGCAATAGATAACTCTTTTACGAGTAAACATTGAGCAGTATCCAAAAGTTTTCTTTCACCAAAAGAAAGTTCTTTAGTCAATCGTAATAGAAACAGATCTCGAAAAACCCCAGCAACTTCAAATAAAGAGCCAGTTTTTATCTTCTCCATATAATCACGATAACGACGATTCCAGGTTTGGTTGTCCTGAGGAATATCTCGATCTTTCATGATGTCATAAACTTTTGGGACATCTTTTTCAGAAAGAATATCACGCAGTCCAACTGATGCAACATTCTGAACAGGTATCATGATGACCATTGAATTTTCTAATATTTTCATAATATAAAAATTCTGAATGCCACCACTGATCTCTCGGCTTTCTATGGCTTCAATGCGACCAACGCCATGGGCAGGATATACTGCTAGATCACCGACTTCAAATTGTCGAATGGGTTCATCCGGTGTAAGTATGGAATTTTTTTCTATGTTTTCTTTTTCCTGCATGATTCTTTCTATTCATATATAAATACTAAAATGGATAATTGAAGAATTACTGTTTAATAATGATAATTTGACAATTTATTTTACAGTATTTTTACGTTTAACTAATCTATTCAAAAAAAATTTATTTATTATTTAAATCTTAATTATGTTCATTAGTTTTAAATCTTAGATGAATATAACATTTTTAAATGGATAAATCAATTGAATTAGTAGAGAATAAAAATGTGTAAAAAATAAAAGAGGGATTGACATTTTAAATAAGTCAATCCCTCTCTCTCTAAATTCTTCTCTAAGGGGTGAGGATAGTCCCTGTTATACCAGGAATGGGACCATCAAGAGAGCAACAACGTTCAGAATTTTGATCATTGGATTTACTGCGGGACCTGCAGTATCTTTGTAAGGATCGCCGACAGTGTCGCCAGTAACAGCTGCTTTATGAGCATCACTGCCTTTACCACCCAAGTGACCATCTTCAATATATTTCTTTGCATTATCCCAGGCTGCTCCACCTGTGGTCATTGAGATAGCCACAAACAGACCTGTTACAATACTACCAATTAAAAGACCGCCCAATGCTACTTTGCCAAGAAGCAAACCAACAACTATTGGAGCCACAACTGGTAATAATGCAGGAATAAGCATTTCTTTTAAAGCAAACTTGGTGACAATATCTACACATGCAGAATAGTCAGGTTTGGCTTTATATTCCATAATACCGGGAATTTCACGAAATTGGCGTCTTACTTCTTCTACAACAGCGCCGCCGGCTTTACCTACAGCATTCATTGCAATAGAAGCAAACAGATATGGTAATAAACCACCAATAAACAGACCGATGATAACATCAACATTACTTAAATCAAAAGTGATATTAGCATCTTTGCCATGAATGGCAAATTCTTGTGTATATGCAGCAAAAAGAACTAAAGCTGCCAGACCAGCAGAACCAATAGCATAACCTTTGGTAACTGCTTTTGTTGTGTTGCCTACAGCATCCAGAGGATCAGTCACAGCGCGGACACTTTCATCCATGTCTGCCATTTCTGCAATTCCACCTGCATTATCTGTAATAGGACCATATGCATCAACAGCTATAACCATTCCAGTCATTGAAAGCATTGACATAGCAGCCATTGCAATACCATATAGACCAGCAAAGTTATATGCTAAACCAATACTTAAACAAATAACTAAAACAGGAGCTGCTGTAGATTGCATACTTACACCAAGACCTGCAATGATATTGGTCGCATGACCAGTTACAGATGCTTGTGCAACATGTTTAACCGGGCCATAAATACCTGTGTAGTATTCAGTAATAATAACAATAACTACAGTCAATATAAGCCCGATAAGCGTTGAATAATAAATAGCCATTGCATCAAGGCCTTCAACACCAATGAACATTTTTTTAATAGCATAGTAAAATACTATACCAGCTATAATTGCAGCACCAAACATTCCTTTATATAAGGCACCCATGATGTATTCACTTTCGCCCAATCGGACAAAAAATACAGCAATTGCAGAAGCAACAACAGAGATAGCTCCTAATGCCAATGGTAATGTGGTTGCAACTTCAGCATTTGGAAACAAAAGGTGTCCTAAAAGCATTGCAGCAACAGCAGTTACAGCATATGTTTCAAATAAGTCAGCTGCCATACCAGCGCAGTCACCAACATTGTCTCCAACGTTGTCTGCAATAACAGCTGGATTTCGTGGGTCGTCTTCAGGTATACCGGCTTCAACTTTACCTACAAGGTCAGCACCAACGTCTGCACCTTTAGTAAAGATACCGCCACCAAGACGAGCAAAGATAGAGATTAAGCTTCCACCAAATCCCAATGCAACAAGTGGAATTACCGGGTTACTAATGTCAGGTAATGTTTTTACATAAGTGAAATAACCAGCTACTGAAGTTAATGCCAGACTGGCAACCATCATACCAGTAACTGAACCGCCTTTAAAGGCCATATCAAGACCTGCAGCCAAACCTTTTTTTGCAGCTTCTGCCACACGAATATTTGCAATTACAGATACTCGCATGCCAATATATCCTGCCATAAAGGAAGCAACAGCACCAACCAAAAAGCCGATTGCTGTAATTGGGCCCAGGGTATAATAAATAATAGCAAAAATCAGAGCGCCAGTGATACCCATACTTTTTAACTGACGATTTAAGTAAGCAATGGCTCCTTCTTTTACAGCATCTGCAATTTCTTGCATTTTTTCATTGCCTGTTGGAGCTGCTTTAACCATAATTGCTATAATAATTGCAAAAATAACCCCGCCGATACCAACAAAAGTACTTGTTAAGGGTATATTAGACAACATAAATTGCATTTTTCCTCCTCGATTATAAGAAAAACTGTTTATTGTTAAATTGGTTCATAGCCTGTGAAATTCCCTTGAGAAGAATTGTTTTTATTGAACGTGATACGGTCTCAATAATTGTATTAACTTGATCTTGATCCTCTTTTTGAAACGTTCCCAATACATAATTTGACATATTTATATTCGTTTCTGGTCGACCAACCCCAACACGTATGCGGGGAAAGTCAGTATTGTTAAACGTATCAATTATAGATCGAATACCATTATGACCGCCGTGCCCTCCTTTCTTTTTAATTTTTATTTTTCCCATCTGAATGTCTACATCATCATGAATGACAATCATTTGGGATAAATTAATGTGAAAGTACCTGGCTACTTCATACAAAACAGAACCTGAACGGTTCATAAATCTTAATGGTTTGATAAGAAAAATTTTTTGAGAATTCCAAAGTGTTTCATAAATCCTGGCGTCCATTTTTAATTTTGCAGATGAAGCATTAACTTCATCTGCAAAAAAATCAATTATTTTAAACCCTATATTGTGCCTTGTATTATCATACTTTACGCCAGGATTTCCAAGTCCGGCAATCAGCCACATGTGATTAGTATTTTTTGGCACTTGTTCCATTTCATGATCAGGAATCTTTTTTTGTTGCGTCTTTGTTTTCTTCTTCGCCTTCGCCTTCGCCTTCTACTTCAACTTCTTCGCCTTCTTTTTCTTCTTCAACTGCTGCCTTTGGTTGAACAACTGTTACAATTGTAAAGTCAACATCATAAGGAGCTTTAACACCAGTAGGTAAGATTAATTCAGAAATATGGATTGAGTCACCTATATCAATATGTGTTACATCAACTTCAATTTTATCTGGAATATTTTCTGGAAGACAAATAATATCAAGCTTATGTCGGATAAGTTGAAGAAGACCACCTAACTCCACACCTTTTGAAGTACCTTTTGTTACTATAGGAACAGTAATTCGAAGAGCTTTATCCATAGGAACCTGATGCAAATCCATATGGTAAAGCATTCCTGTAACATTATTAAATTGAAGTTCTTTTAGCAGCGCCTTTCTTTCAGATGCAGTATCACCATCTATAACCAGGTTAAAGAATAGCCTCTCATTGCCGTGTTTTCTGAAAATCAAATCCAGTTCTTTAGTAGACATTACTAAAAGTTCTGGCTCAATTTTTTGGCCATAAAGTACTGCCGGGATCTGATTTGAACGTCTCAGACGACGTGATGAACCTTTCCCTGTGTTTGTTCGTTTTGTTGCATTTAAATCTATGAATTCCAAAGATCGTCCTCCTATATGCCCTATACCTTTTTAAACAAATAAAGAGCTTAATGAGCCACCCCTGTGACTCCGAATGATTGCCTCTCCGATCAGTTCTGCTACAGAGAGAACGGTAAATTTATTACATTTGTTTTTTTCACCCAATGGGATGGTATCTGTACAAACAATACTCTTTAAGTCAGATTTTATAATTCGTTCAACTGCAGGTCCTGAAAGAACTGGATGCGTACAACAGGCATGAACCTCTTTTGCTCCTCTTTCAATCAAAGCTCCTGCTGCTTCGGTAATTGTTCCTGCTGTGTCAATCATATCATCTAAAACAATTGCAATTTTATCTTTCACATCTCCAATAACTGCCATTGCTTTAGCTTTATTTGGTTGATCTCTGCGCTTATCAACAATTGCTAAATCAGCAGATAGTCTTTTAGCAAACGCTCTGGCTCGTTCAACACCGCCAGCATCAGGTGAAACTATTACTAAATTATTGTCAAAATGAGTACGAATATATTCAAGTAAAAGAGGAGCTGCAAAAAGGTTATCCACTGGAATATGAAAAAAACCTTGAATTTGGCCAGCATGCAAGTCCATAGTAATTACACGTGTTACACCTGAAACTTGTAACATATCAGCTACAAGCTTTGCACTGATTGGAACACGAGGGGCTACCTTTTTATCCTGTCGGGCATACCCAAAATATGGTACAACAGCAATTATTCTTCCAGCAGCAGATCTGCGTAAAGCATCAGCAATTAGTAATAATTCCATTAAATTATTATTAACCGGCGCACAAGTGGGTTGAATAACAAATATATCCTTAGATCGCACATTTTCATTAATTTCCACTTGAATTTCGCCATCACTAAATGTTTTTACTTTAGAGTCTCCAATTGGAATTCTAAGATATTCACAGATTTTATCTGCTAAACAGGGGTGCGAGTTACCGCAAAAAATAAATAAATCATTCATATAATATGGCTCAAACATTGTTGGGTCTCATTGAGTAAAGTAGGCTTATAAAAAAAAATCGTTTCCTGTGCTAATTGGAAAACGAATTCATAATGAATTATAATTTTCAAAACCATAATAAACAAAAAAAAGGATAAAAGTATGCTCTGATACCATTAACCCTTTTTGTTAGAACAGGTAAACAACTTTTGGTCTTGAAAAAAAATGGCTGGGGCGGGAGGATTCGAACCTCCGAATGCAGGAACCAAAATCCTGTGTCTTACCACTTGACGACGCCCCAGTAAGTAAACTGAATTAATTTTTATCCTTTAACATAACATACATATGCACGCCATGTTGAATGTTTTTTAATTTCATCACATGCTTTTTGACATATGTTGTTGTCAGTAAATATTCCAATGATTGATGATCCACTTCCACTCATAAATGATTTTTCTGCACCCATTGATATTAGTTTATTTTTAATAACTAATAGTTCTGGGTAGCGTTTAAAAGTAACAGTTTCAAGATCATTATGAATGTCTGACAACCAGTCAAAGTCAAAAAATTCATAATTTTTTTTATATTTAAATATTAAATAAAAATTATTATCATTAATTTCGTCAGTTGTCAAATTTAAATTCAAGTTTTTAAAAGCCCAGGCTGTTGAAACAGGAAAACCAGGATAAATTAATGCCAATGTTTTTTTTATTTTTATATTTACAGGGTAAAGACATTCGCCAATACCTGTTGCCAGAGCTGTTACCTGATCAATAAAAAATGGAACATCTGCCCCCAATGACGTAGCAATCTGGCTTAGCTTTTTTTTTGATAATGGGGATTTATAAAATTTATTTAATGCTGTCAATACTGTTGCAGCGTTACTGGAGCCCCCTCCCAGTCCTCCTCCAACAGGTATCTTTTTTTTTATAAGAATTTTTACTCCACCATCAATACCTGTTGATTTAAAAAAAAGTTCAGCAGCCTGATATGCTATATTTTCATGACCATCAGGAACGTCTGGATGCTTACAAATTGTATTAATACCTTTTTCATTAAATATAATTGAAATAGTATCATGGAGGCTAATAGGACTCATAAGAGATATGAGTGTGTGATAGCCATCCGGACGCTTTCCTGTTACTCTTAAAAAGAAGTTGATTTTAGCTGGACTTTTAAACTCTTTTTTCATCAGGTATCATTTTTTTAATGCGTTGAGATATCTCATTCTTAAATCTGTAAGTACATTTTGAATCAATTTGTCTTCTTCTTTAGTAAGATTTCCATTTGTTTTCTCCTGCAATAATCCAATAATATCAATTGTGTGTTTTGCCATTTGGATATTGGCCTGTTTCTGTCCTGTTGATGGCTCAGCTATTTCTCCTAAATGTACAAGTGCGGATGAACTTAATGAAGCTATAAATGTAGAAAATGTAACATCAGGCATTTGGTGTTTATTATTGTTGCTCATTTTTCCTCCATATTACATATTTAAGCTATTGAATAACTATCTCTTGTGGGCAAATGAATTGCCCACAAAAACTAAAAATTATAACTCAACAGTCATTGCTGTCTTAATCAATGGCAATGACAAAATTTCTTCTTGAACTTCTTTTGAAACAGGAGTGTCTGTAACGATAAAAATTACATTTCTATCACCATCCAGTGCCTGTCCCACATGCATGGCTCCAATATTGATTCCATTTGATCCCAAAACAACTCCAACACTTCCAATTGCACCGGGTTTATCCTCATTCGTAATAATCAGTAAGTTGCCTTCAGGTGTAAGTTCCACTCTAAAATTATTAATTCTAACCAGTTTGGGTTCTTTTTTACCAAACAAAGTCCCAGAAACTATGTTTTCTTCATCACCAGAAATCACTTTCATTTTTATCAGATTAGTATAATCTTCTGAACGTTCATTTTTGGTAACAGTTACTTTAATACCTCTATCTTGTGCAATAGATTGTGCATTAACAAAGTTGACCGCATATTTAACCACAGGTTCAAGTAATCCTTTGATAGCGGCTGTTGTCACCGGTGAAGTGTCCATACCTTTGAAACTTCCAATATATTCAATATTGACTTCAGTCACAGGAGCTTTTACCAACTGTGCTTGCATGGCACCCATTCGATCCCCAAGCCTCAAATAAGGGGCAAGAACATCTAAGAGGTCTCCACTAACAGTTGGTACATTAACAGCATTGCGAATAGTTCCATTTTTTAAATAATCAATAATTTGATCTGCAACATCTGCAGCAACATTATACTGTGCTTCTTTTGTTGATGCACCTAAATGAGGTGTACAAATGATATTTTCCATTTCAAGTAATGGTATTTTTCCAGGAGGTTCAGTTTCAAAAACATCAAGTGCAGCGCCTGCAACCTTTCCTGATTTCAATGCATCACAAAGGTCTGACTCATTGACTATTCCACCACGAGCACAATTGATTAACATTACACCTTTTTTCATTTGATCAAAAGCTTGCTTGTTTACCAGGCCAATTGTTTCTTTTAGCTTAGGTACATGAATTGTTATATAATCAGCCCTTTTATATAATTCCTCCAAAGAGACACTTTCAAATCCATGCTTTTGGATTTGTTCAGGAGTTACATGAGGGTCATAAACAATAACTTTCATTTTAAGGCCTTTAGCACGATCTGCAACAATAGAACCAATTTTTCCCATGCCAATTAATCCTAAAACTTTGTTAAACACCTCTCGGCCTTGAAGTAACTTTTTATCCCAGCGTCCTTCTTTTAAAGACATTGTACCTTGTGGAATATTTCGTGTCAGTGATAGCATCATAGCTATTGCATGCTCGGCAGTAGTAACAACATTTCCTAAGGGTGTGTTCATGACGATTACTCCCTTACGAGTTGCAGCGGGAATATCAACATTATCCAGGCCAATACCTGCTCGACCGACAACTTTTAAATTTTCTGCAGCTTCCAACAATTCTTCTGTGACTTTTGTTGCACTTCTAATGACCAGAGCATCATAGTCCTTTATAATTGCTTTTAATTCTTCTGGTGCAAGCCCTGTATTGACATCAACGGAAATATTTTCTTCCGCTTCAAATTTTTTAATGCCTATTTCCCCTAACTTGTCACTAACCAAAACTTTCATTATTTTATTTTCCCTTCAGTATAAATTTATTCTTTAATGGGAAATTCTCCCACATTTTCTTCCCAGTACTTACGCAGGCGTATTTTTTCTTCAACAGGTGCCTGCCAATATGATAGTTTAAAATTATTTATTCGACATTCTATTTCATCATTTGATTTTAAAAGATTCAAAGACATAATACTTTTTATTATATTCCTACCAGAATTTTCGAATTCGCCTTTTAAACCATCTAAAATGCTCATTTCGAAAAATAAGTCCGCAAGAAAAGAGTCTTCTGTATCTGCCTGTTGTTCATAAATCGAATGGGATATTTGATATAATTTCTCTGCCCTGCTATACTCTCCTTGCTCTTGAGCCATTTTCCCTATGCTTTTATATAATAATGCAAGATGATCAGATTTATTCTCATCTTTAATTAATCCAAAAACTTTGGCATACCATTTTTCAGCAGCTTTAAAATTTCTTTGTGACTGTGCAGCTTGAGCTGTTTTTTGATAAATAGATATTAAATTTCTATCCATTCCTAATTTTTCATAAATTTTTATAGCTTTATTGAACCATTGCTCAGAAATATCAAAATCACGCTTATCATTAGCAATATTTCCCAATTGCTGATAAATTGTTGCTGATCGGTACTCATCTTCGTAAATTTCAAAAATATCTATTGCTCTTTGATACCATTTTTCAGCTTGTTTTAAGTTGTTTTGTTCATGATTAATGCGACCAAGTTGGAGAGATATATCAGCAGCTTCGTATGAAGCTTCTATTTTATTAAAAGTATTTAATGCTTGTTTTAGCCACAATCTGGCTAACTCCAAATCACCTTTTTGATGAGCTATCCTTCCCAATTGATGCCTGACACTTGCTGCTTCATAATCTCTATTGGAATCTTCAAAAATAGAAAGTGCTTTCTGAAGCCATATTTGAGCCTTTTTGAACTGGCGCTGATCCTCTGCAATATGAGCCAGTTGAAATAATGTAATTCCTTTCATTTGTGGATCTTCAAGAGCGTGATGTATTCCAACAAGTTCTGTAAAACAGCGCTCTGCTTTAGCGTAATTTCGATTAACACGGGCAAATGCAGCAATTATCTGTAACAATACTCCTGAATGATCATGCATTTGATGTTTACAAGCTTCTTCATATGCCCGGTGAAAGGTTGCATTATTAAAATGATACCAGAGCTGTTTTCCAAAATTGTCCATACCTTTCAAATTTGATGCCAGCCTTGCAACAACATGAACAAAAGCTCCGGCCCAGTCATTTTTTATATTCTGGGGTTCACATCTTAGTGCAATACGTCTTGAATACTCAGTTAACAAAGGCATAATTTGATAATTCTCAGTGCCTGGAATATATTTTGCTATAAAACGATTATGTTCAAGAAAGTTAATAAGTTCCTGTACCATTGAATTAACAGCAGAACTAGCAGAAAATCCCAAGGAAGAAGTCTGATAAATATTTATCACTGCTTGCAATAAGCCTGTTTCAAGACTGCCCTCATAAAAAGCAAGTGCTGGTAATATATAATTAACATGAACCGGCAAATCTGAGACAACCAGGTGAATCAATGCCATGAGATGAGTATCATAATCACCTGATCTTAAATTTCCTATTTGCATAACAGTATGTCTATGGGCATGATATTTCGCAATTAGCATTTCTGGTGATTGGTATTGAAGTCTTGAAAGTAGTATTTGCATGGATAAAGGATGTCCATCTATAATTTTTAATAAACGTTCTATATCTTTATGCCCTACATCAGAGTGTATATCATAAAATTGAAAAATTCTTTCTGCCAGAGTTTGACTTGCAATTGAATCCAGAGGATCAATTATAAAGTATTCATAAAAATCCAGATCATCGTCAAAATCAAAAAATGCAGGATGCTCAGAACTTATCAGGATAAATTTTGATTCTCCACCATTCATTTTGATAAAAAGGCTTTTTAACAGTTCCATTTCTTCATCTGGAATAATAGGAGATATAGATCCTGATGCATCCCCACAAGACTGTTCAAAATTATCAATTATAATAGTACAGGGTCTTATTGATAATACATAAGCTAAAAGATCAACTTTTTCTGCAAGGGGTAGACTAAAGAATTCTTGTTTAGAAGTGTGTGCTGCCAGGCAGTTAAATATAAACTCTATTGTTCTGACATTTGGAAAAGAAAACCAAAAGGTCTGATGATTATCAGGCTCAATTTCTATATTTCTTTTCATAAATTGCCTGATTAGACTTGTTTTTCCAATACCAGTGGGTCCATGGACAAGTATAACCGATTGATCAGAGTCATAAAAGTCTTGCAGGTCTTCAAGTTCTTCTTCGCGCCCAACAAGGCCAAACGGGTTATCTTCTTCTAAGATCATAATGTTTTGAATCATCTGAAATTCCTTATAAACGGTTTCCTGAATTGATATTTAATTTACTGACAGGTGCTACTTTTGTACCCTATAATTTAATTATGCTGGTAATAAATAATAAATTAGCTTAAATAATGTATACACAATAAAAAAAATAATATTCCAAATTTCTTTTGAAACGATACATAAATCTTATTATGTAAAACAATAAGCCTTTGTAAGCAAGACTTTTTTATGAAAGGATAAAAAAATGAATAATATCAACCTAAAAAAACAGTTTAATCTTGGAGTACTTAACTTTGCACCTTTGATTGACCACTTAAAGAAAAAAATTGAAAATAACTGTGAAACACAGATGAATTTTTTAAATGAAATTATTAAACAAAAACCAGGTCTACTGGAACCTATAACAGATCTTGAAAAGATTGATTATTATATGCCTCAAATTCAACAATTGTTTCGATTGGTTTTTCCTACAATTTTTTGGGAAAGTGAAAAAATAGCCATTATGGTTCCAGCATCTGTTACCCCCATTCTTGCTTCACCAGGTTTTAAATCAACATTTTTAAATGATAGTGGACAGTTAAACTTCCCTGCTAATTTTAATTTAGACAAGTTTATTATTAGCCGCCTTTCAATAATGTATATGTATGCACTTGAACGTCTTTACAATCAAAAAACAGGTATCGTGCAAAATGATCATATTATCATGCCAAATATTGAAAAACAAACTGGTCTTGAACGTTTTTACCACATGAGAGTTGACATGAGATTTGTAAATGTAATTTCTAAAGGAACACTCAAAGAATTAGACGATGAACAAATAAAACAAATTAAAAAAAATATTTCTAATTTTGAACGAATTCAAAGTATATTACCCATAGATAGTTTTGAAATGTTTGGTATTACAATTATTAGAGCAACAGAAATAACTCAAACCCATGTTCTTTCATTGATACAAGAGGATTTAATAGACCAGGATAACGTAATAACTCAAAAAGGTTTTTTCAGACTTCAACAACGTTTGAGAAATTATTTCAAATTGCCCAACCTTGTTGCAAGTCTTTCCAGTCTTTATGATGATCAGATTCTATTACTTAACACAGGCTGTGATTTAACCCACTCATGTATTTTTTCAAACTCAAGACATTTGGACAAAGCATACTTTAAAGATACTCCTTTTGAAAAAGCAGTATTAAATAAAGAAATCTTGGCATTTGGAGATATTATAGAAGATAAATCTCTTAATATTTCTAAAAAAACAATGGAAGGTGCAAATATCAGGTCTTTACTAATTTGTCCTCTAATTTACAAAGATGAATGTATTGGAACTCTGGATCTTGCTGCTCCTGAACCAGATGTCTTTGGTGCTGAAGAGATTATTAAGGTTGAAGCTATTCGTCCATTATTCTCAATGGCAATTAACCGTGCAATTGAAGATTTAGATAATGAAGTTCAAGGTATTATAAAAAAACAATGTACAGCAGTTCATCCTTCTGTTGAATGGCGCTTTCGTCAGGCTACATTAAAATATATTAATGAAATTCAAGCTGGTGAGCAAACTGAGCTTGCACCAATTATTTTTAAAAATGTGTATCCTTTATATGCTGTTGCGGACGTCAGGGGATCAACAAGAGCAAGAAACAATGCCATTCAAAAAGATCTTGCAAGTCATCTTTTATGTGCAAAAGAAGTTATTGATGCAGCAGCAAACGATAAACCAATGCTGATTCTTAATCAACTGTCTGATCGTATTAAAGAGCAACTTGAACGAATTCAAAAAGGGCTCGCCTCTGGTGATGAATTATCAATTGTTAAATTTGTCAAAACAGATATTGAGGATGTTTTTCCACATATTCGTCATTTTTCTCCCAAAGTTTCAAAAGCAATAGATATTTATGTGTCAAAGATCGACCAACATGTTGGAACAGTATATCAATTACGAAAAAAATTTGAAGATAGTATTCAATTGCTAAATCAAAGTTTGACATCTTTTTTAGATATTGAGGAAGGACGAATACAGTCAATTTTTCCTCATTATTTTGAACGACATAGAACTGATGGCGTGGATTATCTTATGTATATAGGTAAATCTATGAATGAAAAAGGAGAATTTCATAAAATATACCTTAAAAATCTTCATTTATGGCAACTTAAAGTGGCCTGTGGAATGGCATGGCTTACTCAAAATCTCAAGTCTGAACTTTCAGTAAAATTAGAAACAGCTCAATTGATTTTAATTCAAACCAGTCCTTTATCAATTCGATTCAGATATGATGAAAAAAAGTTTGATGTAGATGGTGCTTATGATATTCGGCACGAAATTATTAAATCCAGAATTGACAAAGCTGTAGTAAAAGGTTCAAAGGAACGTCTAACACAGCCTCAAAAAATAGCTATTGTTTATTCTCAGCAAGAAGAACAAAGATCAATGATGCGACATATTACTTATCTTCAAAAAAAGAATTTTTTAAAACAGGAAATTGAATTTCTTGACTTAGAAGATTTACCAGGTGTAACAGGTCTTAAAGCATTAAGAGTAGGAGTAGTAATGAACAGTTCGCCTCTTGCTAATTGGATGTCACAGTATTTTAAAACCTGAACAAAGTAGAAAACAAATGGACTATCTTTGTCAGAAAATAATTAAGATGCACCCCCTTTAATGGATCGTTTATTGCTTATTTAATTATCTTATTTATTTTGTAGTATTTATATTATGATCAATAACATTGACCATATAAATTTTATACAAATAACATAAAGAGGAGATAATTATGAAAAGGGAAAAATCAACTATTGATATTATTAGAAATTTGGGAATACAAAAAGAACAGCTTAAAGAATTCTTTAATATGGAATATTTAGAGGATGAAATAAACAAAGCAAAAGAACAGATTGATGAAGGCCTTGAAAAAATTAAAACAAAAATCCATGAAAGACACCAAAAACACCAGGATACAATGAAACAATTTAAAAAGCTTATTCTAAAAAGAAAAGATAAGATAAATCAAATAAATCTAAAAGACATTGATGTCATATCTTTATTCAAAGAATTAATTCAAAAGAATAAGATAACAATTGAAGAGGCTGATATATATATTAATGAATGGCTTAGATATGCAAAACAACAATGTAATTCAACAAAATTGACAAAAAAATACATCCTTCTTGTGATGTCATTACTTTTTATTGAATCAGCG
>Ga0272440_1001068_pt1 | contig 22744 bp, 10 predicted proteins | sample SSMMMBAug17_FD_192440 | JGI IMG/M metagenome (GOLD analysis project Ga0272440, IMG submission 192440) | Marine sediment archaeal communities from Little Sippewissett salt marsh, Falmouth, MA, United States - SSM-MMB-Aug17 | ecosystem: Environmental > Aquatic > Marine > Wetlands > Sediment ...
AAGATGACATTTTTTGATTCTTGTAAACAAAGAACCGCCTAAAATCCAGATGGAAATCACAGGTTTTAATGTTTCAAAATCTTCACCTTCACGCATTTGGGTCTGATAGATTTCCGCCCAGTTGTAAATCATTCGTGATGCGAGAAAATCATGAATTTGAATTTGGATTTCAATCTGATATGTTTTATCGTTTTCATCTTTTGCTTTGATATCAACCACTGATAATTTATCGCCAATGAATTCCTTTTCATTATAAGGATTTAGTATCTCTACCGATTTTATTTTCGAACCTTTTTTGAGTGATAGAACCGCATTCAAGAAATGGATCAGCAAATTCTTGTTTTCTTCTGCACCCAGTATAGCTTTGAAAACGCAGTCGATTCTTGGATCAATTAATTGTGCCATTTTAAATCCTTTTGGAAATCTCAATAAATGAATTTCTCATTTTTATTCTTGAACCAGGATTACACAGAAAAAGATGAATAAGATGAGAAAAAAAACACTTTAAATCATCTTATTCATCTTTTTCAGTGTAATCCCGGTTCAAATAATAAGAATTAATTCATAAATAATATTTTACGCAATGAATGAGTATAAGTCAAATGAGTTCATGATTATTATTATATTATTGTTCAATCATTACAACAAACCTGCGGATGACACCAACTCCATCCAGAATCATTAAAAACTGCTCCCTGAGAAAAAGGGCACCTATTATCACCATGCATAATAAACCCCCCCATACCATAGTGAGTCCAGCCATTAGGACATCTATCTGCGAAAATGCAAACTCGCCCGGCACCAGTAAAACCAATAGCCCCATTCACTTCAAGCTTTTTTGAAGAAGCCATTGTTCCAATACCTACATTTCCATTGGCATGAATAACCATTCTTGCTCTTTCATCATTATTACCACCTGGATGATTTTTCATATCGGTATGAAAAATGATGCTTTGAGATGATTGTAATCTTAAATTATAATAAGGTTCTGTAACGCCTACAGTCTCATATTCATAGGCATATTTTACTTTATCTGAAGATTTTCCAACGACAACCCCACCAAGAGTAGAAGCATCACCTTCAACTCTTTTAGCCACATCAGATATTTGAGATCGAATCGCATTATCAGCATTTGATGCATGAGTTGCATTATCAGCATGAGATGCTCTGTCAGCATTTACTGCATGCGTAGCCTCATCCGCTTTAGCAGCCTGAACAGAATGATTCGCATTTATTGCATAACCAACACTTAAAACTTGCTGCCTGGGCATCAATTCTTCGGTATTATTAATTGTAATTCCAATGAAGCGTTGATCTGAAGCAAAGGCATCAGCAATTGACTTTCCGGAATTATCTGTTGTGCCAAGTATGACATTAAATTGTCCCTGAACGACAGGAACATCATTAAATATTTGAGGTCCCCAAATTTTTGTTCCTACTGTGGCTGAATCATAGATATTAAATTCCAGTTTTACTTTTGTTAATGCCTCTGAGGTTTTGATAGTGCCTTGATAATTGATTAGCTGTGGAACTGCTCCGGCTTCAATATCAAAAACAATAGCGAAAATCATAATGGTTGTAATAAGTGAATAGATTTTAAACATTTTTCCTCCTTTTTGATTAAGTTATAAAAATTATATTTTATTGATAATTCTTTGTATCAGGAAGTAGTTCCTTTTCACTTTGAGAAATATTAAATTTTCTTATATTTAAAACCTTTAAAATTTCTTCTTCTACTAATTCACTGTGTGTCATTTGTGGGATATGCCCATTTCCAATTACTTTATATTCTGCATCCATTTCGCCTGCTTTCTTTTTAACATGCTTTTCAGGTATCCAATTGTCCCCGGAATTGCTGTACAAAACAATTCTGTTTGTATGTTTTGAGATATTTTTACATATTTCATGACTGATTTCTTTTAATTCAGGCATCATTCCAAGCGTATTTTTTAAATAATCAGACCAGATCCCGCATCTATAGTTTTCTGACAATCTGTTATGAAATAAATCTATGTGATTTTTATTAACGTCACATGTGTTTTCAACAGATCTGAGCGTTAACTCAACAAACTTTCTGCCAATAATTGGGGTTTGAATGGTATACTGAACAAGGCTTGAAGGAAGTTTCACCAACATTTTCTGATACTTATCCATCTCCCAAAATGAAATTTCTCTTAATAAAGGATTAAACCCCAGTATGTTCTTAATCCTGAACTCTTTTCCACATTTTTGATGTGAAGCGAGCAGTACACATACTAAACCGCCATTTGAATTTCCAACGAGCGTAAATTCTTTTATTTTCTTTGCTAATATAAATTCAGCCAAACATTTTCTAAGATAGATTGGATTGAAAAACTTTCGATCAGGGACTGTCGAATAGCCATTTCCCGGCAAATTTACAAAGAACAACTGGCAGTTTCCATTTCTGGCTTTTTCAATCAAGTCAGGCATTTTTGAAAAAGTAACAATTGAATCATCTAAAATGCCGCAAACAAAAATTATTGTTTCCCCTTTATGTCCGATTCTCAAATATTCCATCCATGGACGATTATTTAGCTCAAGCTGTAACCAGCCATGACCTCCTAAAGATTCATGCGGACTTGTTGGTTTTGGAAACTTGTTTCGCTCCATTTGAGTTAAATTTTTGTTACAGAATTCTTCTGTTGTTTTGACAGATTGCCTTGACGCACAAGAAATAAGAATGATACATAAAATACAAATAATGAACGTTGTTTTTAAAAATTTTTCAATTAATTTCATTTTTTTCTCCTTCTTTGTCTCTAATAGCCATAAACATATGGACAGACAAAGCAAAAGATACAGAATATTCAACTATTGATAATTCTGTATTTTTTTTGCTTACTATTATTAAATTACAATTCAGGAGTTGTTTTTTTACAGGCCGCCAAATTTTTTAATAATAAATAAAAGATATGGTTACTAAGGATTGTATCTGTAGAATGCTTACGCTTAAAACGCATCGGATAAGCGTTGGGCGTATGTATTTATATGAGTGAGGACAAAGTACAGGGTTTAATTTGTTGTTTAAATTAATTATGCCTCTGTTAATAAATATTTCCACAAAGGAATAATACTAATTTCGAAGTCATCTTCTATTAATTGAAGTGGTTCGTCCGCAATTGTGATAATTGTGCCTTTTTTTAAGTTGAAAGCTTTTAAAGCCGCTAATAATCCTCTTATTTCTCTGTCTTTATTCTTGTTAGAGATTGAATGTGTAACTTGTATGGCGTTTATTATAGTTTGATTTTTTGAAACAATGAAATCACATTCATGACTTTTTTCATTTTTAAAATAAAATACCTGTTGAGAGCTTTTTAATAGCTCTGTAAAAACAAGATTTTCAAGCAATCTTCCAGATATTTCCATTCCCCGAAAAACAAATAATTGAGCAAAACCATTATCTGCAATGTATAATTTTTTTGTCAGATATCGTTGATGCATTTTATAAGAAAATCGTGGTAAATAATGGATAAATCCGACATCTTCAAGGTAGGAAAAATAGTTGAAAACAGTTTCCTTATTCAGTTTGTATTCATTTTTAAATTTCTTGATAAAGCTATTGATAGAAAATTCAGATGCACAGTTTGAAAGCAAATATTGGATAATAATTTTTAATAAATGAATATTTCTTATATCATAACGGTCAATAACATCTTTGTAAATAATCATATCAAGATAATCTTTTAGTATTTCTTTTTTCATATCGTCAGATGATACAAGACATATTCTTGGAAAACCACCGTAATTGAGAAATTCATTTACATATTTAATAAGTTGGAATCTCTTTGTTGAATATTCAATATTTTTATTAAATGTAAATTGTTTGAATGCTAAAAATTCACGAAAAGAAAGGGGGTAGAAAAATAATGAACATGTTCTACCTCTTAGCTCTGTGGCTATTTCTCTGGCTAATAATTTAGATGATGACCCGGTTATGGTTATTTTGAAACGTTTTTGTTCATAAAGCCTTTTTATAAATAAATGCCAATTCTCAATGTTTTGTATTTCATCAAAAAAAAGATATATATCCCGATTAATGTTTTCAGGATATAACTCAAAATAGGCATCAATAATTAAATCCAGGTGATCAGATTGAATCCCTGATATTCGTTCATCATCAAAATTGATGTAAAGAATTAACGATGGATCGACCCCTTCTCTGGTTAACTGCCGAATTTGGGAAAAAATAAAATAAGTCTTACCACTTCTTCTAACACCAATAACGGTATTGACTTCTTCAGAATATCTACAGCTGTATTTCCGGGAAAAAACATGATCGTGTTTTTTTTCCTGCCATTCAAGAATGATGCGTTTGATTTTATCTTTCATTAATTCAAACCTTTCATGTTACAACAGACAATATTTGCTTAATATTATCCTGATGTATCATGAAAATATTTGCAAATCAATTCAAATGCAAATTTGTTCTATTCATTTCTCAGAAACATTGGAAATAACCCGGATAACATCAATAATATCATTAATGTTTTCAAACTTCCCCAAGCAGACAGGGTCGTCATCCAACCCCCCGGGCGTCCAGAGTTCTGAGCAAATTGGTTTTTCACTATAGCCTGTTATCGCATGAAACATTGAAATGAGGTTTTCGATACTGTAATACTTATATTTATTGAAATAAGCACAAATGGTATAATCACTGGTAACATTTGAAAAAGTATATGAAGACTTCGGTCCAATAAATATCTTATTAATTTTGATATTATTGATCAGATAACAATCATCCGGCACAATACTGAATGTTTGTGATTCACCATATTCAACTGATATATCGCTCCCAGGAAAAATTGATCCTCCGCCTGTTGTTGAAGCAGTGATTGTTGGCATAAATGTCAGAGGTATATTTATTATATCATTAACGTCAAAACTGCCTAATTCAAGGTGATATTCTTCAACCTTATATTTCTCTTTGCTAAACACGATTTTGTAAATTTTGTTTTCATCAATATAATCACATTTCATAGCAAAGTTTGCATCAGCATCACTTTTATCATCTGAGATAGCACCGTCACATTGATCAGCCTTAATTATCACATCAAAAATTTGCACATCTGTATGTTTATCAAAGACATTGCCTTTTATGAAAAAATTATTAAAACCTGCTGTACTTTTATCAATAGAAATTTCATATTGACAATCTAAACAATTAGCAGAGTCCAAAAGTGTTATTCTAAAGTAATATACGCCATCTTTATGGCATGTCCATTCAAAAGACTCCAATTTTTCTTTAAATTGTTCATTAAAAAAAACATCAATGTTAACATTTATTGTTTCATCACCATAGAATTGAATATTAATTCTATATGGTTTCCCTGTTGTTGCAAAAAAATTAAACCAGTCTTCATCATCATGAGCATGAAAATTATGATATTGTGGTTCAGGATCACCAATCATCATCACAGTTGCCTCTGCTATTGAATTGTCTGGTTCATAAATATCTTTTTTATTGCCTTGATAAATGGCAATGGTTGTATTGATTGAAATATTCCCCTTGTTGTCGATTGCAAAAAAATGAACATCATAAAATCCACTATGTTTCAAGCTGGTTTCTGCTTTAAAGGATGTATTGTTTTTAAACAATTGTATTTCCGGAATAATCAAGGAAGAAGTGGCGCCATTTATCTGTGTTGTATTTGATTGTGTAAAATGATGATCTCGTGGTGAAATGACAGCCCATACACTGTCAATATTATAAGTAGAGCTGGCATTGTTGACCTCCAGATGAAGAATTCCATCATCATCAATTTCAGCGTTTGCGTTACCGGCGACAGGTTCATCAGAAAAATACGTTAAACCGGAACCAATATAGTGATCATGTGATTTTTTATTTAAATCAATCATCACTGGTGTCTGATCGGGGGTTATATTTTTGACCAAAGCTTTTGCATATTCAAAGGTATGCCAGGTTGATGAACCTCTTTTTACCTGTGACCAGAAAAAGTGAGAAAATGAAACATTACCCTGTATCATTGAATATGCTGGTTCAAGGGCACTGGAAATCAAAATGCGGTTATTTGATTCTAAATCCCTTAGAAAACTTTTTCCCATATATGCATCAATAATAATGACAGCATGAATTGATGGTTTAATCCATTCATTTAACTGGCTGCCAGAAATATATTCAGATTCATTTAAATAAAGACGCTTATATTTTGCATTACCAATAAAATAAAAAATAATTTCATTGGTATTGCCTACGTTCCTGCTTAATAAAAAACTTTCAATACCTGACAGGCTTGGATTATCATCAATTATTCCATTGGTTTTACTATTCATATTGCTATCACAAAAAAAGAAAATATCTTCATCAGAATATTGCTGAAATTTTAATGCGTTGTAAGCCAGAATGCTATTATTGATATGACTGGATGAACCGGTATTACCCACAATAATCATTGCAATATTTTTTTGAGTCACTTCCGATGATATTGTTAACACATGTGGCTCCGAATAGACCGCCATTTGATCTCTTGCAAAAATAGCAAGGCGATACTGTCCAGAATGTTTGATGTCATAATCTCCTTTGTATGTTCCATTATAAAAATTTCCTGAAATCCGGTTAAACTCGACAACAGGATAATCACAGGTATCGGTATTTTTTTGTAATGGAAGGATAACACCAAATACGCGATTTAACTTTTTTGTCGAGATAATGTTACTGGCAGTAATTGTAATCGCATTATTTGTGGACAAAAAGGAAACATCACCTATAACAGGGCATTCATTCAGATTGACAGATGAAGTACTTCGTGTTGAAAGAGAAATATCAGAAAAATCGTAATCGGTGTCTTCATTGAAAATTTTATTGCTGTTTGCATCAAGACAAGGCACCTGAATGAATTCTGAGCTTTTGAAAAGAGATTTTGCCTTGAGGAATGCATTTTTTATGGAGACATCGTTTGAAATTTCACGAAAAAATATTGATGAAAAAGAGAGTGACGCTGTATCCGGATAGACAGCGTGTTGTTCTGATAATGCGCTTCCAATAACAATCCTGTTTTGCGATTGAAGTTCTCTGACAAAACTTTCTGAATAATGCGCATCGCAGATAACTATAATTTTTCCGGACATTGTCTGCTGCAATCTGTCCAACCATTCATCCAGTACAGTAGATTGAAGAATGCTTTTTCCTTCAGAAGAAACATTGCAGGAAGTATAATCCTCGGTTTCTGAATTCAAACGAAATGTACCTTCGCCACCGTGCCCAATCATATAAATCAGCAGGCTGTCAGCATCTTCTGCCCATTCAGTAATGGCATATTCAATACTATCATGTGTGGGTTTACAATCAACATCACCATATTTGTTGTTGGTGTCCGGATCAATCTTGACATTTGAAGACAAGTAGTAAATATTTTCTTTTTTCCATTGCATTTGAATTAAAGATTGATAAGCCTGGTTGGCCTGAATTTGAATAATGTCCCAATAACGATCACTTTGATAATTACTTCCACCTGCAATAATGATCGCTTTATTGTTGATATCAGAAGCCTTTGAAAATACCTGGATACGTGAATAATCATCGGTCAGGAACACTGAACCTTCTGATGACACACATAACCCTCTTCGAAAACCCTCGCGGAGTCTGTCTTGATCTAATTTCGGCACAGTAAAAGAAGTTATAATTTCTTTTGAAGACGAGTATTGCCGGACCATACTGTTGAACTCTATAAAAAGATTGCCAGATGAATCCAACGCAAGAGCAGCCGGGGAAACACTTTGCTCAGGCTGAATCATCCAGGTATCAACATATTGTCCCTCTGAATTCAGTTGTATAATGGAGTCAAAATCCTGAAAAATAACATACATAATGTTGCCATCCTGTGTGACAGCAATATCCTGAAGATCATACCGACTATATTGTTCAGGTAAGCTGGCTGTAAAAATATGACTGCCATTTGTTTCAAATTTTGAAATGCTATAATGTCTTTGTTGATTTTGATCAATACTGTAAGAAGCAAGAAAGATATGGTTTTCCTGATCAATTGTGATTCTATCAGGATAGTCATTCATATGGTCTGCAAATATGTTTACATTGCCATAAGTACCAATTTTTTGAACCCGCTTGTTATTTCGATCTGCAATGTACATATTGCTATTGGAATCAACTGCAATATCAGCAGGTTGATTAAAATAACCCTGTGAATTTCCATATGAACCAATCAAACCAATCAAATGCCCCTCAGTAGAAAATTTCTGTATTCGATGATTTTCTGTATCAGCAACATATAAGATATTGTTATGCCATGTCATGCCATTTGGATGATTCATCTGTCCGGGATTATCGCCATAATATCCCCAATTAGATTTTAGAACACCATCTTTTGTAAATTTTTTGACACAATCCGCATCCCAATCTGTAATAAATATTTCATCTTTATCAATCGTAATCCCTACTGGCATTTGAAAGCGATCTGGCGTATCACCAAATTCGCCCCATATTTCAATTTCTTTATTAAAAGGGTTGTATTTAAAAATTTGTTGATCCGGAATATAAATCATGCCATCTCTGTCAATCGATATATTGGCATAATATGGTATATGCTGATCGATGCTATCTGATTGAAGTTCATGCGCTGATCCTTCAATATAGGTGCCATCTGGTAAAAAAGCCTGGATACGAGGTGACTCATCCAGAACATATATATATGTATCATTCTGGTTTGTATAGACTGCAATTCCAACTGGATATTTCAATTCACCTTCTTCACTTCCTTGGGTACCCCATTGTGCAATAGAATCACCGCTATGTGAAAATATTTGTACTTTATGATTGAGATGATCAACAACATAAAGAACACCATCCGTATCAATAGCTGCTGCTCTGGGATTTGAAGATTCGCCAGTAGGCCATGAGTGAATAAAAGCGCCTTTTAATGAAAATTGCTGAATGCGTTGATTATTTGTATCAACCGCATACAAGGATTTTTTTCCATCAAAAATGATGTCAAACACATGGTTAAATTGACCTTTATCACTTCCTTCTGTTCCCCACTGTGTTATTAAGCGACCATCATGCGTATATTTTATGATCCGGTTATTTTTTGTGTCAGCAATATAAATAAAACCATAATGATCTACCGCAACAGCGGAAGCATCATAGAAATAGTAATCACTGGAAAGTTTTGGCCATATATTATTTTGTTTATATTGAACTGCTTCTGATGCGAAAATGGTCTCAGGAAAAAAGCTGATTATTCCTAAAGCGCATAAAAATATACCTGACGTTATAATTTTGAAATTATTTTGATACATCGTATTATTTCCTGTTATCCTCTGCAATCAGATTCAATAACATGATTGCATCAGAAATAGATATTTTGTGGTCAAAATGATAATCTAACTGACTATCATAACATTCTGTCTGATTTGTTATGACTTGTAAAACAGATATTGCCTGATTCAAAGCATGTTTGTTTGAAACAAGTCCAATGTCTTTTGCAATATCATTTTCTTGGATGAGCGCATGAAAGGGAAGATATCCATCCGCATAAACAGTCAGATGAATTGGTTGAGATGATGAGGGAAGATTGTATAAATAATAGTTTGGATGAATATCCGGTTCACTGATTGCAGATGCGCCAATACTGCTTATGAGAATAGCATCAGTAATTAATTCTTGCGAATAAATATCATAGACCCTGCCAGACAGGTTTCGATTGTTTTCGTTAAATTCCTGGATATCAACCTTTAAATCATAAGCCTGCAAAAGATCAGGTGTTGTTAAGTTGTTTTTTATTTTTAAAACTGCAAGACCTGATTTTGAAGATTTCCATGCAAGCTTCCCTGATTCAGTAAAATTTGTTTCTGTGACTTGTTTCCCACAAACAAACATTTTCACATCTATTTCTCCTGAATTTTCTTTTATGCTTGTATTGAGACTGACGACATAGGTTCGATCCGGAAGCACATAAAATTTAATGTAGTCTTTTTCATCTGTTTCATTAAGTGTATCTGCCATATGGAAGCATCTTTTTTGGTAAGACAAATTATTCAGGCGGATGACACTTGCCTGTGTCCAATTATTGTCAGGTTCGTAGATATCCGGCCCGGTTTGTTTAAAAAATTCAAATTCATTCACAGAATATATTTTTTCCTGATGATCTTTCACATAAATGGAAATGTCATATGGGCCATAATATGTAAAAGCATCGTAAATGGCATTGTACTGATTATCGTGGTCATTATTTAAACGAATAACAGGAAAAGCATTGCATAAAATATCACAATAAACATTTACAGTAGTCAATTGAGAATGAGATGGTTTTATTAAAGCCAGTACAGATTGAATATCATTGTCAACAGAATCAATGTCAACTGAAATTATGCCAGTTGCATCATCGATCATTGTCACAGCGGCATTGTCTGAAACAGCCGTATCACCGGCCGCTTTTCTTCCAAAACCAATACGCATTGAGTATGATCGATTATAGGGATCATAGATTACAGGCGTCTGATAGTCGATTTTCTGTTTAAGAAGTAATGTCGCTTTATTATAGGCTTCAATTAAATATCGGCCTTTATCTATTTCATTCCAGAAATGATATGAAAAGCATAAATATGTTTCCGGTTGAAAGTATGCCGGTTGTTTGCTTCCTGTGCTTGCAATTAAAATACGTTGATAGTCATTGCTGTCAGAAATAAGCAAATCAGTAAAACTTTGAGCCTTACATCCATCATATATCAAGATGACATCATTAAGGGTTTGATTCTGATAATCATTGAGCCATTGGTTTAATATATCGGGTGTCAGAATTTCATTTGCATTCATGAAAAAACGTTCATGTGCGGCATCACCAATGAAATATAAAATCAAATCCTGAGTATCAGTTGCCGCCCATGATGTTATTGTGGTTTGCAGATGGGATAAGTGCGGTGTGTCTGACTGGATATCATTATTTGGATAAGAATCTGTTGAAAGCAGATAAATATCTTCTGGTGCGTAAGCCTGAAAGATTAGTGTATCAATTGCCATTTTTGCATTTTTTAAAACAATGTCTGAAGGTTTGTAAAATAATGAACTGTATCCAGTTACGATAATTGCCCGGTGATGTAAAGGATTTTTGAAGGTTATCTTTATTTGTTTGGGAAAACTGATATTATTGTATTTATCAGAGGCATAAATCAACATTGTATATTCACCGGAAACACTGAACTGGTTGTAAATGGTTTCATATGATCCATCGTAATTATTGCCACTCATCCGGTTCATGTAAATCCTTGGCAAGTCTGTAATCAAATTGGGAGCATCCTGTTGTTCAATCATCGGCGGCCTGACAACTGCCCATACATCCTGAACCCCTTGAGGGTCCTTAACTACAATACCTGAAACTGTTGCCGTATATCCTTCAGCAATTATCGTATCGTTTATAATAGAAATATCAGGGGCATCACTATTATAATCTGTCGCATTGCCCGGATAATAATTTTCAGTCATTAAAAAATCTGTATATTCATTGGGATTGCTATTTGCGTTTGCTTCCATTAAGGCTGTACATCCATGATATGTCATCGCGTTTTTAGCTTTATCAAAAGCATCTTTCATATTCATTCCAATACCAATATATTGCCAGAAGTAGGCAGAAAAGGACATGGATTCCCCCATTATTGCTTCTTCATCTGCTGTTACACTGGTAATGATAATTCTGTTTTTGGCTTCAAGCTCATCAATAAAGCTTCCGGAATGACAGGCATCATAAATCACAATGACTTTCCCATTGGTTGCATTTTCATATTCTGTCAGCCATTTATTCAGATCACTGGCTTCTAAAAAGATATCGTCATTACTGTTGATTGCGACATTTTCTTTTCTTTCAAGTACAAACTTATCATATGTTCCATGATCAACCAGATATATAATTAATTCATTTGTGTTTGCTGCCCATTTTGTAATGGCATTTTTTATGTTTTTTATGGAAGGGATGCCATCAACATCATCAGCAACATTATTATTGTCTAAATCCAGACTGGTATCAAATGTCAGATAGTGAATATTGGATTTTGTAAAGCCTTGAAGATTCAACGTGTGATATGCGAGATTTGAATTTGATAATGTCTCTTTCCATAAGCTGTCATCAGGACCGGCACCAGATATAATGATTGCCTTGCCTCTTTCCCATGTTTTTTTTTCTAAAACCTGAATTCGGTTAAATGAATCAATTACATAGAAAATATTATCATTTTCAGGATCAATCTCAATATCAAATATACTACCGAATTGCCCCGGTCCTGAACCATATGATCCAAATTTGAAGAGATATTTACCTTTTGAATCAAATTGTTGTATATAATTAAATCCATCAGACACAAAAATTTCATCCATACTATTGATTGCAATGGCACGAGGGTCTTGAAATTGGCCCACATCAGTTCCATTTTGCCCAAACATCATAACAAAATTACCATCAGGATCTAATTTTTGAACTCTTGAATTCTCTCGTTCCACAACATAGATATAGCCATTGCTGTCAAGACATATCTCGTTGCATTGACTGAACTTACCTTCAGATGTACCCTTTTGGCCGATGATTTTGATAATGCTGAAATTATCATCCATATTAATTTTTAAAATGCGGCACTGAATATTTTCAAACAGATACAATATATTTTCATTTACAGCAATTGCCGTATATCTAACATTTTCTTCCTCGAGTCCCTGGAAATATTGAAATTGATACTTAAATTTTTTGTCTTTGTTAAAAATTAAAAGCGAGCGTGCACCATTATTACTGATATAAATATTGCCTTCAATGTCTGAGTAAATAACTTCAGGATAAAAAAAGTTAAAATGTTCATCATGATCATCTGAATATTCATTCCAGGTTTCAGTTGAATTCAGTTCTTTGTCGAAGATTTGTATACGGTGATTATTTCGATCTGCAATGTAAACTTTTTGCTTGTATATTTCAATGGAACGAGGTTCATTCATTTCTCCGGGAAGGTCACTGTAATAACTTAATTTGTTTTTCAATTCACCCTCTTTTGTAAAAATATACAGGCTGTCCTGGTCCCAGTCACTGACATATGCCTTGTCATGATTCCAGTCAAAGGCCATGCCCATTGGTAAAGAAAAGCAATTACCAGATTCACAAAATGGTAGTCCCCATTCACCAGTTCTGATGCCATCCTTATTAAATGTTTGAATGGAACCATCTAAAACATATATCAAGCCATTTGGATCAACTGAAATTCCTCCGCAATACTGTAATTCAGGGTGACCTGAAGCTGCACTCCATGAGTAAACAGTGTTTGTATTTAAATCATACTGATAAACATCTCTGTTTGAATCAATGACATACATAAATTTTTCATTATTTATTATATTTTCATAAATGGCCATACCGGCTATTTCTCTGTCTGTGATGTGCCAGCGTTTTTTATAATTCATGTTTGAGTCGAACTGCTGTATGTCATTTAATCTGTTGGCAACATAAATATTTCCTTTTGAGTCTATAGCCAGTTTCGCTGGAAATAAGAATTGTCCTTCCCCTGTTCCCATACGTCCGTATGATCCCTTAAATTGCCCGTGCAGCGAAAATTTTTGTATACGATGATTTGTCGAATCTGCGACATATAAAGATTCTTTTTTATCAAAAATAATATCAAAGGGGTGGTCCATCAAACCAACCTTATTACCTTTCCTTCCCCATTTATGAATCATAAAACCTGATTGATTATACTTTAATATCCTGTGCTTCTTTGTTTCAGCCAGATAGATATTACCATCAAAATCACATGTTATGCCTGTAATATCATAAAAATCATATCTCAGGGCTGTAGGAATCATTTTTTTTAACTGATAGGTTTCGTTCAGTTCACCCTTACCTGATAAAGATATCCTTTTGCTATCGGGTTTTAAGGTGAATGGGTCAATAAAAGGAATCATTAATTGAACAGCATGCAAGCCTTCAAATAATGGCGCATATCTGATTGTCAGATGACAATTTGAGGCAGCATTAACACTGGAATTGGAGCAAGTATCACGAGTGATCTCATATGATGATGGGTAAAGTCCTGTTATTGATAATGGTTGAATTGCAATGGTTTCTGTAGATTGGTTTGAAACTGTGAATGTAAATGTTTGTGATGAGGCATTTGCCTGAATTGCTCCATAGTAATATTGATCTGGTGATATGGAAAGGGTCTTTTTTTCAAGTACATTTACATTGAATTCTTTTTGAATGTTCTGATCCATGATTTTCAATATATATTCACCAGTAAAAGGCAAAGAAGGTAAAGAAAAGTGTAATTCATTCTGTGTCAAGGCTTCAGGGGTTATTGATACTGGTAATGCGACAATAATGAGTCCTTCAGAATAACATGCCGCATATGCCATGTTATCTTTCATTATCACCCGGAATGCATGTGATGGGAGTTTGAAATCACATATTTCTTTAATATGGTCTATATCAGAAATATCAAGAAATTGAATTCCGTCAAAATAGGCAATACAAAGCATATCCCCTTGAAGATCCAAATGAATGGCATTGCCAGGTGTTTGCCATTCTGCAATTTGTATGGGATTGTCCGGGGATATTATATTAAAAATCTTAAATTCTGATTTTTCATTAACAACAAACAGTCTGTTATTATGAATCAAGGTACCCATTGCCGGGGTATCGACATGTGAAATCAGTTGAGGCTGATAAATATCCTGAATATTTATCAAGTCAAAACCTTCATTTCTCATGCTCAGAACAGCAAGGTTGTCCTTAACAATAACACTGACAGCCTGACAATCAGTGATATACGATCCAATTGTAGTGTATGCATATGGGTTACTCGTATCTATAATTGACATGCCATTTTCATCAGCAACGCTGATTATACCTGAATTGCTATCAATTATGTCTGTTCTGATAATTCTTCCTGGTGAATATCTTTGATAAGAAATTAACTTCGGATATTTCAGGTCACTTACATCAATCGTATGAACACCGCCATAATATGCAGAAATATAGGCTCTACCAGCTCCTGCCAGGTTTACACCAATCGCCATGGGCTTTGTTTTTAATGTACTTATTTCAAAGGGCTTTGATGGATTTTCAACATTTATAATCCTGAAATCTCCGAGACTATCCGCAAGAAAGACAATATTATTACGAACAGCAAGATCAACGGCGTATCCCTGACTTTTCAAATTGCCGACAATCGCATGTGCATTTTTGGGAATGAGGATTATTGACACATCATCGGAAAAGCTACCGCCTGTCAATGTGATTTCATACGCCTGTCCTTCAGAATACTCTATTGCAGGGATATTTGTATTAATATCTATATATTTTGCTAATAAGTGATCACTGAAGATTAAAACCATCAGAATAGTAAAACAATAATATCTTATGCGCCGCATATTTTCCTCCTGTTCATTTTAATTTAAAGGATTAAAAAATGCAGATGTATAAATAATCATACCTGCATATATTTTATGTTCTCTTAAGTCTTCTGAAAAATCGAAATTCAGATGGTTGAATAAATCTTCACCCACGTCATTGCCATATCTAAACTGATAGGCAATATCAAAAGAAATTTTTTTATAAGTAAGTCCAGATCCGAGGCTGAAGCCTAAAATAGTATCCGGGCTTCTGCTTGAAGGTGCCGGATCATAAAAAAAACCCGCACGTAATGGAATGATATATTCCTTTTCTCGGTTAATATAACGATATTCAATACCAGAACGAACCTGAAACGTTGGCTTTGTTTTTGAACGATTTATGTATTCTCCATTAAGGGGGTTGATTTCATCGCCATTTTGTTTCGTGTAGATAAATGTATCCCAGCGTGTCTGGTAAAAATCCAATGAAAGAAATAGTTGATCAGAGTATTTATATGAAAAACCAATGGCATAAGATGTGGGCATTTGAAGGCTTTCTTTCAGATTTTCTGTGTTAACTTCAGTGGACATCAGTGGATCCTTTTGAATTATCTGATGATTGATATCAGCAGTAAAAGCAAACCTGACAATACCGCCCATATGAAACAAGGGGTTAATTCGCCATAGAAATCCGAGATTGATACTTTTGCCATCGAAGGTATATATCTCCTTTTTTTGATCATCGATAACCTGTTGTTTCCCTATAAATATTTTAGTATGATAGTTTTGAATCCATTGATTTTTTGATATATCGTCATCCCAAAGATTAAGCGTAATTCCGGCAGATAATTTGGGAGAAATTTGAAAACAATACGACAGTCCCAAAGCACTCAGGTTTCCTGACTGCGTGTAAAGCATTAAATCATTTTCCAGTCCTTTTTTATTGAACCGAATGATCCAGTCACGATTAAAATCATATAAGTTTTGATAAGCAACCGATATGACCATATTTCTGTCAAAAATCTGTAAAGGATATGCAAACCCCAAATAATTGACGGCCTTATCCCTTACTCTTTCAGAATATGTTCTGGAGTAATTTTCAGACATTACATTTTCATCTCTGATCAGATTTACAAAGTCAAAAGCGAATTCTGATTGAAGCATGTTCATATACCCGGCAGGATTCCAATATGCACTAAAAGGATTATCCGCTGATGCAATGACAGCTCCACCCTTACCAATTGTTAATGCACCGGGCGTTTCAGGGTTAAAAGAAGAGGTTATTTCAAGCACAGGGCTTGCAGCGATATATACCGGAAACATGCATAACAAACTGATAAAAAATATTTTTATCATCAGAATACATCCTTTTTTCAAGATTTAGTTATTTGATATGATTTTCAACATCTGAATGGCATCTTTTAAAGTAATGCTGCCATCAAGGTCTAAGTCGCCTTGAATCATATTATCAATAATTTCTGAATAAATAGCATCTGCAAAAGTTTCTGAAATAAAAAGATGCTCCTGATTGTCTGAAGCAAAGTAAATTTTATCAAAAGGTGTATCAGCATTTTGTGCAATTGATGAATCGATATCTGTAGTGTTGATATCTAAAGCACTGACTGTTGACACATAAGAATGAAAGGGATTTTCTGTCAGAATACTCCCGTAATTAACGTCAGACTGTGCAATTTCCCGATTGGTATCCATTAGTGAGCCGGGAGCAATATCGTAAGGTTGTGCATTGTCAATTTCTATTTTTTCTAATCCTTTAACTGGAATGATTTCTCCTTTAAAAATTTCAACAGACTGATTGTTTGACAAAGCCCAGACATTTCCAGTAATATTGGGAAAACCTGTATATTCATATCGAATAAATACACCATCATCAAGTAAAGATAATTTTTGACCTGCCCCAGATCCATTAGAAAATGCTATTTTTCTGACAAGCTGCGGGTAGTTTCCCATATTTTTTAGTTCTGTCATTAATGTGTTGTGTAATGAGGCAGGATATGCTTCATCTATATTCGTTTCCAGATAATAATAATGAAGAATCTGTTGGGGTAATGGTTGATTTAGCCTGGATAATTTTTCCTTTGCTGTATCACTATATGCACTAAAATAATCCAGCCAATGCTGTAAGCCCAAAGGAACATTTCCGCCCTGATGAGGTGAATCTATTGTAATAAAATCCTTAACGTTATGAATCAGTGAATGATTTTCCATGTAGGCCAGGGCATATCTGGCAATCAAACCGCCTGTACTCAGTCCTATAATCGATAAATAAGATTTTGTTCTTTCTTGAATTTTTTCTATAAAATCAATTAAAAGAAAGGCATTATTTTGCACATAATCCAGTGTATCATTAAAATCAAACAAGATGACAGTCTGTTGGTTTTTCAAAAAAGATTCCATCAACTGTTGTTGATTACAAATAGCATACAAGTCTGAAATATCCCTTTCATCAATGATATCTTCGCCTTCAACAAAAATTACAGGATAACAGAATAATCCGCTTGATCCATAATAAATATGAGCTGTTCCGGATGCTGAAGTGCCCGAGTAATTTTGTGTGGCAGTCAATGACCATGTTTCAGAAGCAGTTGAAAAACTTGCCAGGATGTTTGATTTTTTTTCAGACGCAGCCTGTGCATCAATAACCACTATCAAAAGCGTAATCAACAATGAAAGACAGGGAATTAAATTTTTGAAAAGTTTTTCCATAATGTAATTTTCCTTTTTATTTTATGGGGGTAATGATCATCTCAACAGTATCTCCAACTTCAGGAATATCTCCCGAGATGATGTTCAAAGTACTTTCATTTTCTCTAATGGACTTTACCTGTAAAATGGTATTTTTTCCAGTTACACGAAATTGATCTTTAAAATTTCTGACGCCCTGGCAATCGCCAACATTTACAATAATAGACAGGGATTCAACTTTTAAAATGTTTCCTGAAATTTTAATTGAATTCATTTTCTGGATAAGATTCTTACATAATATGCTTTTAATATCCAGTACCAATGCATCAGATGGAATTTTTTCAAAAAATGTTTTAATAAGTGTTTGATTTCCTTTTTCAACATTAATGAGTCTGATTACCAATAAATCATTTGAATGATCATACTTATTGTATAATTCAAATAGAACCGTAACTTTTGGAAATTTATAATGAAAAGGTGGACCCTGCACAAGCATGCATTGAACGATTTCTTTCAAAGCCGTTGGCGTAGTTACAAGAGAATGAAAATGCGTTTCATCTGTGATTATACTCTCAATAGCTGCCTGAATAATTCGTTTTTTGTTTAATTTTTCAAGCATGGTTTCTATAATAACTGTTGCATTAAAGCATTGTGGTGTCTGAATGGGGCCGTAAAGCTGTCTTATTTGGTTGAATATTTTTTCGATGACTGATTGTTTTTTATCTAACGTCTGAATAAGTTGTTCACGAATATGCTGTTTACGAATTTGATCAATTTCTTGCGTTTTATTTTTAGAATATATAGAACAGAATAGACATAAAATCAAGATGATGACTATAATTGATCGCAAAGAAGAGAGATTATTTATCAATTGATTAAGATTGAAATCAATTTTTGAGATACCGCGTTTTTTATTTGAAATTGGGGAAATTATTTCCTTATTTTTGCAGGGAATAGAACCTTTGGGTTGAATGTAAGTGACTTTGGGATCTCCGTACAATATATATGCAGCCCAAGAAGTATCCTGGCCATCTTCAATTAATTCCCGACGTGCCTGAAACATGGCTTCGCCAATACTGTCACCAAATAGCAGGTTATTATAAAATTTTGAACCAAATTCAGATCCCTTGCTATCACTGATATCCCAAAGACTGCCAACGTAATGCCTGACACCTGATAGCAGAAAAGCATTAGCTATACCATAAGCAGATTGATGCAACTGGTCTTTATTCCATTTTTCAGTCCGTGCAGATTGACAGGCATTGCAAACAACAAGTGATGGTGCATTTGTCAACGATTCTTTGATATCATGGGCAGTTAAATTTTCTTTATTCAAACGCCATCCGCTGTTTTCAGGTTGCTTTGGATCAAAATATGTGTGCCCGCTAAAATGAAGAATATCATAATCATTCATGCTGTTTTGTAGATCATGGGATGAAATATGATTTTTAGAATGACATTCTATAAGCATTTGTTCTTTCAAGCTATTGATGCTGTCGATTTTATGAACAATAGCCTCTTCCTCTTTTTCAGCACAAGGCAGATCTCCGGTTGGATTGGAAACCACAAGCATGCGGTAGGAGCTTTTTAGAACAGGCTTATCTCTGTCGATGACTTCTTGTCTGGTTTTGACAACACGGCCAATTCTGAATATTTCACATAAGAATTTATCATTGATCCTTAATAATTCCCAGGGAATATGCACTAAATTATCATCAATTGAAAGAATCAGATATGTTGTACGTCCATCATTATCAATCAGGCGTTGTTGAATTTTGGGTGTCAATAATCTGGCACATAATTGATTTCCCAGCGATTTCATTTCAACAAGTGCATCATCTTTTTTTTCTTGATTGGCAAGATAACGATTAACTGCATTAATCATTTTGTTGCATTCTTTACTGATATCATCAGGGCCTTTTGAAAATGGTTTTACTTCATATCTGATGGTCACAGCTTCCTGATTGTGAAGACTGATGTATAAATCATGCTCTTTTACGTTGATTTCAAGAATAAGCGTTTTATCTGACATATATCTGTCCTTTTTCGTTAAGAGTGAATGCTTTATTTTTCATGGAATATTGATTTCGATTAATATCCAGTTCATAATTACCTGCTGAGATACCTTTAAAAGAAACGCTTTTACCTTTCAATGGTTTTGAGGATTTACCACCCGATGAGTCTTTCAATGAAATTCTAAATATGTCAACATCCTGACGATCTGGTATTTCTATATCAAGAAAAAAAGTATCATTTTCATTTTCTTTTTCGACAAGTATTCGAATTTGAAGACCTTCAATAGAAAATTTGGTGATTTTGATCGTTGACATATCATCATTTTTTCTTCTTTTAATATATGCTAAAGCAGGTTCAGGGGGTGATGAAAGCATCCATTTCGTTACGTCATTCATTTTTTCATGCATTGTTTCTTTAAAAAAAGTGAACTTTTTTCCAAACTGTTTATTCAATTTTTTCATTTGACTACGTATTTTTACTTTTCGGGAAATACGTGGTTGTAAAAAAAATAAATATTTCTGGGCTTCTGCTCGTGAAACAGGTTCAATTTCTTTCAAAACAGGACTTTTCAGTGATTCATAACTGATTTGAATGGCTTCACGACAATCTCTACATTTTTTGATATGTTGTTTAATTTTTCTGGTTTTTCGGACTGACAGATTTCCAGAAATATATTTGATAAACGTATCATCAGAAAAACATGTTGTTTTCATTTTTTTCTCCTTTTGTTAATAGGTTCTTATTAGAGTATTCATTTCACCGAGACAAAAATTACATTTTTTGATGAAGATTCCGAACATATTCAATTTCCAAATCCGTAAATAAATGTCTTTCTCGTAATAAATGTTTTTTTGCTCTTGTCAGGGCAGCATTTACTGCTGAGATAGAGATACCCAGATATTCAGCAATTTCATATGGTTTCTTTTTTTCGAGAAGATATAACAAAAAGACTTCTTTTTCTCTTTCTGTTAATATAATTTGTGCGGCATTGAGTATGGATAATATTATTTCAATTTCAGCCATTCTATCTTCAGAATCTATAATCATTTCAAAGGGATCGGCATCAGCTTTATTGTCTTTAATGGGAACAAGTTTAATTCTGTTTCTTTTTGTTTTGATATAGTTCAATGTTCGTCTTTTTGATATACAGTAAACCCACCCCCCAAGACTCAGTCCTTTTTTTCTATCATATTTCCGCACAGCTTTTTCTATAAGATGAACAAAGATTTCATTTCGCATTTCATCAGGTTCGTCATGGTCAAATAAAGATCCCTTATTTATAAATGTCCTGATAACAGCACTTTTTACCAGATTATAGTATTGGCATGTAAATTCTATCCAGTCATTATCTATCAGGCATTGCTTTAGAATTTTTTCCTCGTCATCCTTGCTCAGGCGTTTATATTGTTTTTCAGACATTTTGTTTACTCCTGGTATAAGCATCACTACAACTTTTATTTAGTTATCAGCATTGATTTATTGATTTTTTTATCTTGAAATCTTAGTATATAAAGATATGAACGTCCAAGTCTGATTTTCCTGGCATAAAAATTTTACGGCACATTTAATCTCCAAAATCTGACTTTAAGCAAATGTGCGTATTTCATATCATGAAAAAGCAAAATCTTTGGATTATTCAGACCTCGGAATGCCCAAAAGACATTTTTTTATGATAAAAAATATTAACTATTTGAATTTAAAAGGATTGTTTAACGGCACGATTTTTGCTTCTGTCCAATTTTAATGCAAACATGAATGTTTTTTAAATATTTAATAATATTATTAAGTTATATTGTATAACGTCCAATTTATATATTTCAATTCATAAATCTTTCATTAATGTTTTTTAAATATGAGCGCTAAGTCTTGTTATATAAAAGCTAAGGATAATCCTCAAAAAAAATTGGACAATATAAACTGAAAAATTCAATTCAAACAGAATATATTGATTATTTCAATTTTACTACCACTATATATAGTGGTAGTAAAACTCTTTTTCTTCTTTTTTTATCAAACAAGTGTCCAAAAATTATAAAATAATATTGGACGTTTTTTACTATAACTATTTAATATTATATGATTTTAAAAAATAATTACTTTATAAAATTATAATTATAATATTTTATTCTTACTGTAAATTCAAATTGTTATATTTTTTTTAACATAATTTTATCTTTGGGTCGTTCCGAGGTCTGTTATTATAAAATAAGAATACAATCCTGGCTGTTTTTTTTTACATTGAGAGAAAAATATTTATTTATAATCTTCCAACTTTGGTTTTTCATAATCACTCGCTAATACTCATGGGTTTTATTTATAAAGTCAAGCAGTTAAAAGGAATGTAAAAAAAATACGTAAATAAATGTGTTGTTAAGAGATAAAGAGATATTGAATAGAAATTTTATTCTCAGTGTTAAACATATATTCACCTTCAATTTCAAGAAATAATTTTTGAAACTGTAATTATCAGTTTAAATAACACTTTTTATAACCAGTCAATCAACCGGTCAGTAAAAACAATGTTCCGCTTCGCTTCACATTGCTTTTACTGCCGGTTATTTCCGTGTTGTGCGACTCGAAGTTGTTTAAATATTTGTTATGCTTGAGAAATCATGACATAACCGAGTATTCTGTTACTCGTACCCTACCTGCTGAATAAAGTGCGTCAGGGACAAC
>Ga0272440_1001069_pt1 | contig 22740 bp, 10 predicted proteins | sample SSMMMBAug17_FD_192440 | JGI IMG/M metagenome (GOLD analysis project Ga0272440, IMG submission 192440) | Marine sediment archaeal communities from Little Sippewissett salt marsh, Falmouth, MA, United States - SSM-MMB-Aug17 | ecosystem: Environmental > Aquatic > Marine > Wetlands > Sediment ...
GTCATTTAGCTGGCGATTTTGTTCTAAAAAAGACGGCCCAATTAATCAAAGATTTATTACGCAAAGGGGATTATGTGGCACGTTATGGTGGTGAGGAATTTTTAATTATATTGCCCAATACACAACTGGATAAGGCATTCATTGTTGCTGAAAAAATTAGAACAACAATTGAAAATACAGTATACACCTATAACAATAAGACAGCATTAAAAGTGACCATCAGTTCAGGTGTAACAAACAACCATTTGAACTGTCCGGATAACGAATATCAAATGATAAAAAATGCTGATATTGCATTATATGACGCCAAAGAAAAAGGGCGAAATCAGGCAGTGATGTTCTCCTAAAAGATGTCAATAATCATTATGCAGTTTTTCTATATTGGGAGATGATTATCCTTGAGAGACAAAGTATAATTTTCATCTCAATGATTTTGAAACTATACTCAGAAAGGTAGACAATTTCAGAATCATAAACCCGCAAAATAAAGACCACAAAATATCAAATTTGTCTTGTTTTTAGTTAGGCTTTAGTGTAAACTAATTATTCTTTTTTAATATGTGTTAAAACTTCTTTATTTATACCCGAAAACTTAAATCACCTATTTAATAACTATAAGCATGGTCTTATGAAAACAATGTTTATGATATCTTTTGCTGTCATTGTACTTTTCATGCCAATTCTTTCTGGCGCATCAGATGCTATCAAGCCGGCTTCAGAACAACCCTTTTTAGGCGTTTACTTAAGCCCTCAAACTGATTTAAAAGAATATGGCCAAAAATTCAGCGGACAAAAAGGCTTGTATATTCCATTGGTTTTGTATCAATCTGCTGCTGAGGATGCTGGAATGCTTAAAGGTGATGTCATATTGAAATATGATAATCGAACCTTTGACGATACCAGTAAATCTAAACTTCTGAAAACATTTAAAAATTACATTCGAGATGATAAAAACATTCATGACTCCTTAAAACTGCATATACTCCGAAAAAAACAATTCTATAAAGGGACTGTAAACAAACAGGATATCCCTGAAACACCTTATCATGCCGATGATTTTACAGGAACTATAGAAGATTTGCTTCCAGGTGAGACCATTTCAGTAAGTATATACAAAGAAGTCGAAGAGTTGACGATCACCGCGATTTTGGGACGCAAACCACACATGAGAGATATGGCTCCCCCATCAAATGCACAATTGTTTCCACACTATGAAAATTACACCAACCCGGACATCCAGGCAATTGATCAGATGATCCATCATCATTCATTAAAAGACGCTTATGATGATCTTATCAAGCGCCTGTCTGAGGATGAATGGTGGGATGATGGTTTTCGCACATCTTTTTTTCGATATGTTCACAGAGATCCCAAAAAATTCCCAATAATGGCAGATGATCTCACCAATAAGCTTGCACAATCAGTCAGTGAAAAGATCAGCCCGGTGGCATTGAATCAAATAGCCGCGAATTTAATGGATGTTACTGGCAATTTTACAAATCATTCATTATTGAATATTCACGCAGAATCATGTGCGGTATTACTTACTCAAATTATTGGGTATCATAGACAGCTTGAAAAACTGTATCAGCAGGCATTTGCTCAGTTGACACTTTCAGAAAAAGAAATGTTAAAAAACGAGGTTCCCCAAATCATGGAACGTTTTGTGGACCATTATTATCTGGATATTGATGCAGATGTAGCGGAAATGAAATATCATCGGCAAATATCATCTCTGGGTCGAAAAATACAGTATCCCTATTTATATCAGGCATCGTGTTTGCTTCAGGAATTGTCTGAGCCGCAGGTTTTATCTGCATTTGCTCAGTTTGGTCAAATATCGCCTTTATTTCAAGAGCCCCCTGAAAACTTGGGCATATCAGGTGATGTTCTATGCATAAGAAAAATCAATTCACAGTATATCGTGATTGGCGGACCGGGTGTCACACGCTATACAAAGCCTGTCAGCTGGATTATTGATCTTGGTGGAGACGATCTCTACTTGAATAATGCTGGTGCAGCCACTTTTGATAATCCGATTTCGATTGTCATTGATCTCCAAGGCAATGATCAATATACAGCCACTGAAGATTGGGCGCAAGGAGCAGGATTTATGGGATTCGGCTTGCTTGTTGATCGTCAGGGACAGGATCATTACACTGCAAACCGCCTTTCCCAGGGGTGCGCTGTTATGGGAATTGGACACTTGATTGATCTTCAGGGTGATGATCAATATCATGGTCAGGAACTCCACCAGGGGATTGCATTCTGGGGGTTTGGAACCTTGATTGATCAGTCGGGTAATGATACATACGATGGTGCCTTATTTGCCCAGGCAGTTGGGGGAACCTATGGTCTGGGGATTCTTGTGGATACAGATGGCAATGATACATATTATGCCTCTGGAAAACATAAAAGCTCTTATGACACTGATGGCATTTTTCGGGGATCATCCCAGGGCTTTGGGATTGGGTTTCGTGGTATTGCTTCCGGCGGTATTGGTATTCTCCTGGATATAAAGGGGAAGGATCAATTCATGGCCGGCAATTTTTCACAGGGAGGGGGCTATTTCTTTGGCCTGGGAATCTTGAAAAATGCAGGAAAAGAATCTGATACCTATCTGGCAACACGATATGGTCAAGGGTTTTCTGCCCATTCAGCCGCAGGTATTCTCATTGATGATGGTGGAAACGACATATATAAAGGTATTCATGGTGCAGTCCATTCAGCAGCCTGGGACCTGGGTATCGCTGCATTAATTGATAAAGGGGGTAATGATCTCTATCATGCGGCTTATACTTTCTTTTCTCAAGGGGCTGCTGCACACAATGGTTTTTCAATTTTTGTAGACCATGATGGATTGGATCAGTATTGGTCGGATAGTGGGGGAATTGCAAAAATTCAATCCAATGATTACCACGATGGCTATAGCCTGGGCTTTTTTTTGGATAAGGGTGGGGATCTGGATATTTACCATTGCCTGCCTGCTACCAATGATAATCAATACGTTCGGGGAGAGTTTAGTATTTTTTTAGATCAGTAGAAGAGGAGTTAGTGAGTTGGGGTCAGACCTTGACTCCTCCACATCAAAGATAAAGGACTACGAAATATGGATCCAATATGGATTTTGGCAGCATTTCTATTTGGTGCTCTTTCCAGCAGAATCAACTTGCCTCCCCTTGTGGGATATTTGCTGGCCGGATTTGCACTGAACAGTATCGGCGTTAAGGGAAACGAACTATTGGAAACAGTTGCAAATGCCGGTGTTACCCTGCTTCTGTTTACAATCGGACTGAAACTAAAGATTAAAAGTCTTACAAAACCTGAAGTCTGGGCCGGTACATCAATTCACATGATTTTCACAATCATTTTATTCTTTTCCATAATGCGGATACTTGGTGTTTCAGCCATTCCCCTCTTTGACCAATTGACAAACCAGTCAGCACTGCTCATCGCCTTTGCCTTAAGCTTTTCCAGCACAGTGTTTGCAGTGAAAGTGTTAGAGGAAAAAATGGAGATGGCTTCTCGCCATGCAGCTGCGGCAATCGGCATCCTTATTATGCAGGATATTATTGCGGTTATTTTTTTGGCGACATCCACTGGAAAGATACCTTCTGTCTTTGCCCTGCCTTTTGTGGTTTCGCTTTTTGTTGCAAGGCCTATCCTTGGAAGACTCATGGCCATGTGCGGACATGGCGAACTGCTAATGCTGTTCGGTATTCTGATGACTGTGGCGGGTTACAGCGGATTTGAACTTGTTGGACTGAAAGGCGACCTGGGTGCGCTGGTGCTGGGAATGCTCTTTGCTGCTCACCCCAAATCCCGAGAATTGGCCGACAGGTTACTTGGTTTCAAAGACTTGTTTTTGATCGGATTTTTTTTAAATATTGGTATTTCCGGTACGCCAACGCTCACTGGATTCACAATAGCGCTGCTATTGGCACTGGTCATGCCATTTAAGACCGGTCTGTTTTTTATCCTGCTTACACGTTTCAAATTGCGGGCCCGAACATCATTACTTGCCTCTCTCAGCTTGTCAAATTACAGTGAATTCGGCCTTATTGTCGGTTCAATCGGCGTTGCTCAAGGCTGGATCAGCAGTGAATGGTTGGTGGTGATTGCCATGGCCCTCTCATTGACCTTTATCATGGCTGCACCTTTTAATGCAGCTTCCCACAGCATATATGCATCTATTTCAGGCCGCCTGAAATATTTCGAGACGCCGATCCGGCTGCCTGAAGATGAACCTATTGATCCGGGCGATGCTGAAATTGCCATTCTTGGCATGGGCGGCGTGGGGACGAGCGCCTATGATGAAATGAGACGTCGGTATGGTGATATCGTTATTGGTATTGACTTTAACATGGAAAAAGTGGCAGAACATCTGAAAAAAGGTAGACGTGTCTTCTTGGGAGACGCCAGCGATAGTGATTTCTGGAAACGCGTAGAACCTTCCAAAAGCTCGGTTAGCCTGGTCATGCTCTCTTTGCCTGATCCCAGGACAAGCATCTTTTCAATTCACCAGTTGATGGATAAAGGGTATAAAGGACAGATCACCGCATCGGTACGCTATGAGGATGAAATGCAGATCTTAAAAAATGCCGATGTTGATGCTGTATACAGCTTATACGAAGAAGCCGGTGTTGGTTTTGCTGACCATGTGTGTGAGCACATGGATTATTGCGGGCTTAAACACTGATTTCGTAATTCCCCAACATGGGCGTACCATCAGACGGCTTTAGCCCTACGCTGTTCTTGGGATTGCCGATATTGAGCATTCCTTGTATGAAATTCACTTCCCCTAAACTGTACATACGCCCATGGGGAACTTAGGAATGCTCGAAAAATAACTTCCCCAATTTCAAAATCGGGTCAGACAAGTCAGACTGGTCTGACCTGTCCGACTTTACCGAATGGGGAAATTATTTCAAAGCATTCATGTAAATATTGACATATGTGGATTGATAGGTTATTGACTGGATTATTCATCGTTAAACAGGAGGCCAAAGATGTTTATTGCAAATTATTTTGATACACATGAAAATATTAAAATACTTATAGATTCAGGTTTTTCAGAAAAACAGGCAGAAGGTCAGGTAAAGGTGGTTTCAAATTTAATTGAGAGTAACCTTGCTACAAAACATGATTTACAACAAATGGAAAGTAAACTGGAAAATAAAATGCAACACATGGAAAGTGAATTGCAACACATGGAAAGTAAATTGCTGACAGAAATCTTACATAACCGTTCAGAAACCATCAAATGGGTAGCAGGTATGATGGTTGCTCAAGCTGCTGTTTTTGTCGCAATTTTAAAACTCTTCAATTCGTTTTAAACGGTGAAATTGGGAAATTGGGAAAATTGGGGGGAAATTGGGGGTAAATCCTTCCCCAAGATATGACCCCAATCCTTCCCCTTGCTTTGTCAGTAAAGTCCCTCATATTTAAACTGATTTTTTCATAAAAACATTCTAGATCATTGACAACTGATCATTGACATTTAAATATAGAAGGTTGGCCCTGAATATTATTATGAAAGAACTTATTCAAAAAGCACTGGTAGAGATAAAATCGTTACGTTCACAGCTGAATGAGCTGAAAGAACCTGTTGCCATTATTGGCATTGGATGCAGATTTCCAGGAATTTGTTATACGCCGGATGACTTCTGGCAGTTATTGTCTGAAGGAGTTGATGCTATTTCTGAAGTTCCTGGTTATCGATTTCCAATTGATGATTATTACGACCCAGATCCGGATGTGCCAGGGAAAATATATACCAGAAATGGCGGATTTATTGGTGAAGTGGATTGTTTTGATAATGATTTTTTTGAATTGACGCCGCGTGAGGTTTTGTCTCTGGATCCACAACAAAGGGTTTTGATGGAAGTTACCTGGGAAGCCCTTGAACATGCGAATATCAATCCAGACGCACTGTATAATTCCCAAACAGGTGTTTTTATTGGTATGAGCAGTTATGATTTTATGATGAAACAGGCGGGATCCTTTTATCCCAAAGATATTGATGCCTATTTTACTTTAGGCAATGCGCATTGTGTTGCATCGGGTCGCATTGCATATTTTCTAGGCTTAACCGGCCCCTGTATGACTGTTGATACCGCATGCTCGTCTTCTTTGATGGCTGTGCATCTGGCATGTCAAAGCCTCAGGAGTAAAGAATCTCAAGTTGCAATTGCAGGCGGGGTCAATCTGATATTATCCCCTGAGGTCAGTATTAATTTTTCAAGAGCGAAAATGTTGTCCAAAGATGGTCGGTGTAAAACTTTTGATAATTCTGCTGATGGTTATGGGCGTGGGGAAGGCTGCGGGATTGTTGTTTTAAAACGTCTCAATGATGCAATTGCGGATAAAAACAATATTATTGCGGTTATTCGCGGATCTGCAACCAATCAGGATGGACCCAGTGGCGGAATAACTGTGCCCAATGGGCCAGCGCAACAGAATGTCATTAAAAATGCCATAGAAAATGCAGGAATTACAGCCGATGAAATCAGTTATATTGAAGCCCATGGGACTGGCACATCATTGGGGGATCCTATTGAAATCAGGGCATTGAGTCATGTTTTTAAAAATCATAAACAATCCAATCCCCTTATTGTAGGGTCGGTAAAAACCAATATTGGCCATTTGGAGGCTGCATCAGGAATCTCGGGGCTGATTAAAGCTGCACTTTCCATTTATCATCAAAAAATACCCAAGCATTTGCATATTAAATCCTTGAATCATTATATTAAATGGCAGGATATTCCCTTAACAATTCCAACCCAAACCTGTGACTGGCCATCAGGCTATGAAAAACGCATTGCTGGTGTCAGCTCTTTTGGATTTAGCGGATCAAATGTTCATATTATTATTGAGGAATTCTCGGATGACAATAATGCTCAAAAATCAGATATTACTCCTGAAATCGTTTCTTCTGAAAAGAAAAATCAATATGCCATATTTTCATTGTCTGCAAAAAATGAATCTGCATTGAATGCTTTAAGAAAAAAATATGCAACTTATTTGATACGCTTGAAAAATAATCAGCATTTAGATCTTGAAGACCTGTCATATACATCAACTGTCTGCCGATCTCATTTTCAAAATCGGTTGTCTGTTATTTATGAAAAAATGGATGATTTAATTGATCATTTGCAGCATCATACCACCAATAAATGTGTCATTTTTCACAATCAAACCAATACCAGACCATTATTGGCCTGGCTTTTTACCGGACAGGGATCTCAATATGCTGGCATGGGTAAAGAATTGTACCGGCAATATCATGTCTACCGCGATGCTGTAAATACGTGTTGTCATCATTTACAAAATGAATTTCCAGAATCCATACTGGATGTAATCGGTTATTCAAATACGCCTGAACATCCAGATTTAATTAATAATACCATTTATACCCAAACCACACTGTTTATTTTAGAATACGCCCTTGCCAGACTATGGGAATCATGGGGGGTTGTACCTGATATCGTTATGGGGCATAGTATTGGAGAATATGTTGGCGCCTGTATTGCCGGCGTGTTCAGTCTTGAAGAGGGACTCAAGCTGGTTTCAAATAGAGCGAAATTAATGCAGAATCTTTCGAAAAATGGTGCAATGGCGGCTGTCTTTGCAAGTAAATGTAATGTTCAAAAATATATTTATGATTATCGATATGAAAAGGATATATCTATCGCCGCAGTGAATGGTCCTGAAAGTATTGTTATATCAGGCAAAGATGACAGTATTAATGAGATCATTGTCAGGTTTAAAGCCAACAATATTTTGGCGCGTCTGTTAAATGTATCGCATGCGTTTCATTCTTCACTGATGATGCCAATGTTATCCCAATTTGAACAGATTGCGAACACCATACAGTTTAAAGCGCCTCAACTCAAAATTGTATCCAATATTACTGGAAAAATTGTGACTGATGAAATGTCCACCGCCAGCTATTGGGTCGATCACATTATTAAACCGGTTCAGTTTTATCCCAGCATTGAAACCATTCATAAAGAACAATGTCACATGTTTTTGGAAATTGGGCCCAAACCCATTTTATCAGGCATGGGATCAAGGTGCTTGCCAGACAGCAAAATCAAATGGATGCCATCCTTAACGCCAGATAATCCAAACCTACAACTCATGAAAACCTTGAGAGGCTTGTATGTCAATGGGGTCGATATTCACTGGAAAAACCTTTTCTCAAAGGAGTATATCCCTACAATCAATCTTCCCACTTATGCCTTTCAAAGAAAAAAATACTGGCTTAAAGAATTGGATGACCAGAACAAAAAAATGAAATCCAGAACAGATCAAATCCATCCATTTTTAAAAAATAAATCAAAGACATCCTCTGATGATATTCAGTTTGAGACTGCTTTTAATCTGCTTTCTGCATCGCAATCTTATATTTCTCATCATACAATACTGGATCATATTATTTTTCCGGCAAGTGGTTTTATCGAGATGTTTATTGCTGCTGCCAATGAAATGTCTGGTGAAGGTTCTGTTTTGATAGAAGACGTGTGTTTTGATAATGCATTGTTTTTGAATCAGGAAAAAAAGAGTACTGTTCTGACAACTCTTTCAATACGTGATGACAATACCTATCAAACTGAAATTTCTTCAAAATCATCAAATAACCAATGGCTTATCAATGCCCATTGCAGATTGTCAAAAAGCTTTCCCCAGAATAAACACATAACACCGGCACTGAAAGACCTTCGATCCAACATTTCATCACCAATCAATGTTTCAGAATTGTATCAAAAATATCAATCTCAAGGCCTTGATTATGGTCCTTATTTTCAGGCCCTTCAACAGGTGTGGATCCATGAGAATGATATACTGGGACACATACAACTTTCAAAAGAACTGCTTGATCAGGCCCAAAGAGTTTACATTCATCCAGTAATCTTAGATGCATGTTTCCAATTGATTCAGTCGGCCCTCCCTGAAAAAAATGTTTCATATACATACCTGCCAGTTAATGTAAAAAAGATGTTTTTTTACAATCCATTGCATGATGTCTCATGGGGATATGCCCGGATTCAGGAGATTGATCAACAAAAGGTTGTTGCAGATTTGGTTTTGTTCGATCCAACAGGAACGATTGCGGCTGAAATTTTTGGGTTTACCGCATTTTGCGTAAACCCCCGGTCCTGGTTGATGCTTCAAAGAAAACCATTACTTTATCATATCAAATGGATCCCGATTTCTATGCCTGACAAGAATGAAAATCAAGATGCAAACACTGAAAACTGGCTCATTTGTTCCCATACAACCGACTTTGCCAATCAATTATGTGCGCATCTTGATTTAAGATCAATACCTTGCTCTATTCTTGACTTAAATCATATTGATGAACATAATATGGCATCAACACTCACAGGTATTGTATATTATGCGGATATACCAAATAATTCAAGTCGGTTATCCTTACAACAAAAAGTACAACCATTAATTCATCTTGTACAAGTTTTGGGCAAAATGACATGGCACGTTCCGCCCTGTTTATGGATTATTACAAAAGGCGCGCAATCCATAGAAGATATCTCACCGGGATGCAATCCTTTTGAAACAGCCCTGTGGGGTTTTGGAAAATCGCTGGCTTTGGAATTTCCAGAATTGAAATGTTCAATGGTTGATCTTGATCCATTAATGAGTGATGATCTTTCTTCCCTTATACAGATTTTTTTAAGTACTGATCACGAAAGTCAGATCGTTCTGAGAGATGGAAAATGCTTTGCCCCCAGACTGATCAAATATGACAAACCTTATGAAAACCAACAACATGTGTGTTTAAAAACCTCAGGCGCTGGCAGTCTGGATCATTTGTATCTTGATGCCTTTGAACATCGCAAACCAGGGCCTTCAGAAATAGAGATTCATGTAAAGGCATCTGGATTAAATTTTCGTGATGTATTGCATGCCCTGGGAATGATAGAAGTTGAAAAAGATAAAAATATTCCTTTTGGTTTTGAATGTGCTGGTATTGTTGGCAGACCTGGTTCAGATGTAACACACATTCAACCCGGGCAGAAGGTTATTGCTGTATTGGCACCTGGCAGCATGTCGAGAATTGTTAATGTTAGAAAAGAATTTGTCTATCCCATACCAGATAGCCTTTCATTTGAACCTGCGGCAACTGTGCCTTTGGTATTTCTAACCGCCTGGTATGGATTATGTCATCTTGCAAAAATCAATGAAAATGACACCATACTGATTCATGCAGCCTCAGGCGGCGTAGGATTGGCCGCTATCCAAATTGCGCGATTGAAAAAAGCACATATTATCGCAACTGCAAGCCATGCAAAAAGACAAAGACTGCATGAAATGGGAATCCAGCATGTATTGAATTCACGCACACTTGATTTTGCTGAGCAGATTATGAATCTGACCAATAATGAGGGAGTTGATATTGTTCTAAACAGTTTAACAGGCGATTTTATTACCAAAAGCTTGGGTGTATTAAAAAAAGAAGGGCGGTTTATAGAGATTGGTAAAATTGGCATTTTAACTGAAACAGAAGTGGTTCAAATCCGACCTGATATCCATTATTATCCTTTTGATATTGGCATGGTTGGAAATGAATCGCCTGAAATGATCCAAACCATTTTTCACCAGATGATGCCTGAGTTTGATCAGAACAATTTATCTCCTCTGCCTTATCGGGCATTTCAATTGGATAACATTGTCAGCGCATTTCGCTATATGGCGCAAGCCCGACATTTTGGTAAAGTGGTTGTATCGATTCAGGAAAGCAGTTTCCAAATTCATTCTCATGCAACATATATCATAACTGGAGGAACAGGTGCTTTAGGGCAAATATTGACAAAATGGTTGATCCAAAAAGGTGCATCCTGCATTGTATGTATCAGCAGACATGCAGATACATACCATGATTTGGATCAAAATAAAATTGTGTATAAATCCTGTGATGTTTCTTGTGAGAAATCAATGACACTCCTTTTTGATGAGATTCATCATACATTGCCACCGGTGAAAGGGGTCATACATGCCGCAGGTACTTTAGACGATTGCAGTATGATAGAACAAACCTGGGAAAGGTTTGAGACTCCGATGAAACCCAAAATATGGGGTGCAATCAATCTTCATCAATGTACACAAAAATGTTCTTTAGATTTTTTTGTCATGTTTTCTTCATCAGCATCCCTTTTGGGGAGTGCAGGCCAGAGTAATTACGCCTTTGCAAATGCTTTTCTGGATGGTTTCGCACAGCATAGGCGGTTTAAGGGATTGTGTGGCACCAGTATCAACTGGGGGCCATGGGAATCCGGCATGGCAGTTTCTGTATCACAGATCAATAGAAATATGACAGATAAAGGCATATCTCCGGTTTCAGCTGATGATGCCATTGCTTCTTTAGAAATTATTCTGGATAAAGATCTTTCTTTATCTGGTGTCATTGATATTGACTGGCACATCTATGAGCAAACTGTTGAAGGTCAATGTGAATTTATACAGACCCTTTATCATGAAAGAAAAAAGAAGTCATCACAAGTTCCACAACAAACCTTATCAGATCAATTAATGCAGGCACAGGCTGAAAAACGAGAACAAATGATCCTTTCATATCTCCAAAAAACCGGAAGTAAAATTGCTGGATATGAAGATAATCAACATATGGATGTCAATAAGCCATTAATTGATGCTGGTTTTGATTCCCTGATGGCAGTTGAATTTAGAAATATTTTGAATCAAGCATTAAATACAAGTCTTCCTGCGACATTAATTTTTGATTATCCAACCCTGCAGCACGTTGCTGATTACATATTGGATGATGTGCTGAAATTGCAACATGAAAATATTGACCTGTCTGAAAAAGATGTCATGGACGAAATCGAATCTTTGCTAAAATAAACATTGACTTAATAAAAAAAGAATTATATGACTATGGAACTTTCAGATCAAATTACAGGTATTTTAGGCGGAATGGGCCCACTGGCATCCTCCGAGTTTGTAAAAACAATATATGAGCAAAAGCTGAATGATCAGCCGGAACAGAATCTGCCAAATGTTATTATGCATTCAATTCCAACAATACCAGATCGAACACAGGCAATTTATGATCATTCAGAAAGTGGTTTCTTTCCTGTCCTGAATCAACACCTTAATATGTTATACAAGGCAAATGTGACGAAAATCATAATTTGTTGTGTAACGTCTCATTATTTTTTGCCAGATATATCAAAAGTGATTTTTGATAAAATTATTTCGTTGCTTACAGTCGGATGTCGTGAGCTGGCAAAAATTCAAGTCCCTGCATTATTGTTGGCAACAAAGGGCACCTATCTAAAACAGCTTTTTGAAAAAGAAGCAGAGTTTAATGATACACGTAAATATCTTGTGATACCTTCAGATGAAGATAAGGCGCTCATTCACAATTTAATATATGATCATCTGAAAAAGGGAAAAAACATTTCAGAAGTTTATAATCAGGTCAAGTGGATCCTTGACAAATATCATGTCAAATTATTTATTGCAGGTTGTACTGAATTTCATTTACTTGCAAAATATATGTTAGAAAGAGGGGAAACCGATTGTTTTATTGATCCACTAATGTCGATTGCAAAGGATTTAATATCGTAATAAGCAGCCTGGGAACGAGAAAACAATAATCATGCCAGGAAAAAAACACAAATGAACGATAATAATTAAAAAATAACATCCCCATTTCAAAGATCGTACAAAAAAGCCAGGATGCGTATAGACGTAGCCATGTTACGCCTCTAAAGTACATTAACCTCAAAACGAACAAGACCATAATGAGGACGTTATTTTTAGAGCATTCCTGAGGAATGCTAAAAAAGATTACATACTCATTTCTCTTGAACGTACAAAAAAAAATAAGGTCGTGTAGAGACGTAGCATGCTACGTCTCTACAGTACAATTACCTCAAAACGAACAATATCAATAATGGGGAAGTTATTTTCAGAGCACTCCTAAGAGAATTCTGAAGTAAAAAAGAATGATAAACAACAAAAAACATTTTAATTCAAGAAAAGGGGGAACATATGATTGATGAAAGAGTCATAGCATCAATTCAATCAGTCATGTCAGGTGACACAAGTATACCAATGGGTTTGGCAACAATGAAAGCCGGACTGGGAAGTAAAGCTGCTGCTGCCGCTTTAGCAGCAGATTCTGCCGCAAAAGCTGCTGCTGCGGACACAGCCATAAAAGTCGCTGCTGCGGACACAGCCATAAAAGCCGCTGCTGCTGACACAGCCATGAAAGCTGCTGCAACAAATGCAGCCATGCAAAACGCTGCAATGACAAAAGCGCTAACAGCCAAAGCAGGTGCCGCTCATGGTGGAATAATATCAAAAACCCTGGCAACAACCTCAAAAATTGTCATGACACCCATGTTTGGCGGGGCACTTGCTTTAGGTTTAATCATTGGATTTGAATTCTGGAGAGGAAAAGTAGACGAAAAAACTTTTTCCTAAATCCTTAAGAATACTACAGCAAGGCAGAAATTTCTGTCTTGCTGTAGTAGGTTTTTAAGATAAATGTACTGTAGAGACGTAGATTGCGACCTCTATACGCGACCTTGCTTAAATCAATGAAAAATTGCAAAAGTAAATGAAAGAATTAATAAACGCATACAATAAAGAATCTGATACAACAAATACAAAAATCATATTCATGGCTGCCGCATCGGGTATTGCGCAAAGTTGCCTCATTTGTATTATTTCGGTTGTGGCAGAAACAGCGTATGATACCGGACTTAGTTTTCAGTATTTAATGATGTATTTGACTGCTTTTATTATCTTTTACATTGGAAAACGATATACTTTGTTTGAAAGCATTTCTGTTGTTGAAAAAATTTTAAATCGCATGCGTATCAGAATAAGCGATAAACTCAGACAGACTGAGCTGGACTTTATTGAATCTATTAGAAAAGAAGATCTTAACACTAAATATCAATACAATATTAACGTGATATCTGAATTTGTGCCGGAACTTGTGAATGGATTTCAATCACTTATTGTTGTAATATTTTGTTTGGTATATATACTTCTTTTATCAGGGCTTGGTTTTTTATGTACTATTTCAACTCTTGGCATTGCGATTTCTATGTACCTGTTACACGACAAGACTTATAAGATGCAGTTAAAAGAGACCAATGCGCTAAAAACCGGTTTTTCACAGGTTTTCAATGATGCCATTGATGGTTTCAAGGAACTGAAATTGAATCAACATAAAAGTGATAAACATTTTAACAAGATAACCAATTATTCAGATCGTCTTGAACAAATAAATGTCAGTGTCAACAAGTTATTTGCAATTGATTTAATGTATTCTCAGATAACCTTTTTTTTTCTGTTGGCAATTATTGGATTTTTATTGCCCCTTTATGGTGAACATCACAGTGAATTGATTATGCACTTAATTGCAGCAATTTTATTTTTGATTGGCCCTTTAGGCAGAGTGGTTGGCTCGATTCCCCAATTATTTAAAACAAATGTATGTTTTGAAGAAATATATCAATTTGAACAAATACTGGATCAATCGATTCATCAGGACGTTCCTACTTATAAAGACAACATAATACCCATGAAAGATTTCAAACAAATCCTTTTTAAGGGAATTGAATTTTATTATGGGAATAAAGAGGATCCCATGTTTTCAGTGGGCCCGATTGATTTAACCCTTAACTATGGAGAAATTCTCCTCATTTCTGGGGGGAATGGCAGTGGAAAATCAACACTGCTTAAACTGATAACAACCTTGTATTTTCCAGATAAAGGACAGATCCTCATTGATGGAACCCCTTTGTCAAAAAACCTCTATCCAGGGTATCGCTCGTTATTTACTGCTGTATTTGCTGATTTTCATTTATTTGAAGAACTATACACAATGGACATCATTGATGATGAAAAAATCAATCAGTTATTACAAAAAATGAACCTGGATAAAAAAACCACAGTGGCCAATGGTAAATATTCTAATATCAACCTTTCTACCGGGCAAAAAAAACGTCTGGCAATGGTCAACTCTTTGTTAGAAGATCGTTCTATATTTATATTTGATGAGTGGGCCGCAGACCAAGACCCGATTTTCAAAGATTATTTTTATACTGTTATGTTGAAAGAATTACAAAATGCTGGAAAAACAGTGGTTGCTGTCACTCATGATGACCGCTACTTTGACTGTGGGGATCGCCTTATTAAAATGGAATTTGGGAAAATAATATCAAGAGATTAATATGCTTAATAATATCAGAGAATTATACAGACGCTTTATTGGAAAAGTAAAAAATAATGTGCCATTGATGATCGTGACAGTCCTCATTGTTGTGTTTTTTGTTTTTTATTTGTGGCATAGAATTGTCATTACTGTTCATTCAGGCCAGGGTGGTGTTTTATACAGGCGTCTATGGGGAGGAACTGTTGTTGATAGAGTATATGGAGAGGGGATCCATATTATTTTACCTTTTAATACAATGTATATTTACAATTGTCGGGTTCAACAGGTACCTCATCATTTTAGCGTCTTAACCAGTAATGGACTAACAGTGGATATTGACATCTCTATCCGATATTATCCAGAATATGACTTACTGGGTGTACTTCATCAAAAATTAGGCCCAGATTATGTAAACACAGTTGTTATTCCAGAAATTGAATCTGTTTTTAGAAAAATTGTGGGTAAAAGAGATGCGGAAGGTCTTTATACCACAGAAAAGGCGTTTATAGAAACATCATTAAATCAAGCAGTAGCCAGACTGGCAAGAAAATTTATTATTATTGATGATGTGATTATCAAAAGAATTAAACTACCGGACGCTGTTGATAAAACAATACAGTATAAGCTGGAACAAAAGCACCTTGCGGATACGTATAAATATATTCTCCAAAAAGAACAAGAAGAAATCAAACGAAAAAAACTTGAAGCCATTGGTTTGAAAGAATTATCAAAGGCACTAGATGCAAACGTACTTCAATGGATGGCTATCCAAGCAACCCTTGAGCTTTCAAAATCATCAAATTCTAAAGTAATTGTCATTGGTGCAACCAAATCAGGTCTGCCTATAATAGGCAATATCCCATTTGATAATGAGGTTGAAAAAATTAAAGATTCTCAGATTGAAAGAATAGAAGATATGGCCACCAATAATATGTCTTCATTAACAAAAACAATTAATGCTCAATCCCTGGAATCAAATGATAAGAATGATTAATCAACTAAAACACTTTTGTATAATTATGATTTTGTTAACCATATCCAATGCGTGCAACTATTACGCAGATTCACAGGAACAACGTTCGAAACATGCTTTATCATCGAATAAAACTGTTAAGATTGCTGCGGTGGGATCAAATAATCAATCAAATCTATTTATTAATGGGATCACATTAGCTGCAAAACAAATTAATCAAAGATCCGGCTTTCTTGGGAAAAATATTGAGATTCAGACCTATGACTATAATGACAGTATCAATAAAAGCAAAAGGATTGCACGTCAAATTGCAAAAGATCCAGAAGTCTTTGCTGTAATCGGGTTTCCCGAATCAATGACAGCCATTCCAGCAGCGATCACATTTGAAAAACATGGTATCTTATTCATTTCTACAGGCGCAACCAGCAGCAGCTTTAAGCAGTATGACTTTTTATATTCATTTAGAAATGTTCCATCAGATAAAATTATTGCAAAACAAATTGCATTATTTGCCAAAAGAAATAACTATCATAAAATTGTTTTATTCGTCGATCTGAATGCTTATCGCCAGAAACTCGCAAATTTTTTTCATGAAGAAGCCTTAACGCACAATATTGAAATTGTTTTTCAAAAAACCTATTTTAACTGGCAAAAAGATTTCAAGTATACTTTGGCAGAAATAAAAAGAAACTATTGTTTTGATGCCTTTTTTCTAAATGGTCATATATCTAGCGCAGCGGACATTATTAAACAGGCCAGACAATCTGGTATTGAACAACCATTTATCACCAATTTTTCCTTTGATTCACCTTTACTATGGGAATATATTGGAAACAATGCAACAAAAGTCATTGTCCCCACTGTGTTTGATCCCAGGCATACCCATTCTAAAACCATTCTATTTGTAAATGATTTTTACAAGGAATACAGTATATTACCTGATACATGGGCGGCTCTGGGCTATGATGCCTTACATGCCCTTGAAATGGCATCAAAAAGTTCACCATCCTTCACCCCCAATGATATTGCATCTTCACTATTGTTAATTGAAAAGTTTGAGGGAGTCACCGGGGATTTTTCCTTTACACATGATTTCAAATATTCAAAACATCCTGTTTTTTTTAAAACAGCACAGAACAATCAATTCATTTATAAAGAACAGAATCTGTATACAAAAATTAACGTTGATGAAGTTATTGAGGAGAGAACATTAAGATTACCGGTCCCCGCTGACTTTGATACCTTAGATCCTGCGCTTATTATTGACCAGCATTCCATAGAACTGTGTGAACAACTTTTTTTGGGTCTGACAGATTTCTCAAAAGACAAATATGAACCAACCCCCGAATTAGCAACCCATTGGACTGTCAGTTCGGATGGCATGATTTATACGTTCTTTTTAAGAGATGATGTTCGATGGACAGATGGTAAAAAAGTGACTGCTGATGATATTGAATGGACCATACAAAGAAATACACGTTCCACTCATGATCAGGCTATACATCATAACTATCTGAAGGTACTAAAAAATACAGAAAAGGTGCTGGCAGGAAAAATTAAGGATGTCAAACAAATCGGTGTAAAAGCAATTGATGGCCATACGATACGATTTACTTTGGAACATCCTGCGGCTTATTTTCCAGCACTGACTAGTTTGTCTGTTTATCGCCCATTGCCAAGGCATATCATTGAAAAATACGATGACCAATGGACTGATATTGATAAAATTGTTACCAATGGCTCTTATGAATTGGTTCATTGGGAAAAAGAAAGAGTTCTTATTCTCCAAAAAAATAAAGATTACTATGAAAGTGAAAAAGTATCTATTCCGGAAATCAGGTACTATATCATAAGAAATAACCAGATGGGATTCATGTTATATCAGCAGAATGAACTTGATATTATTGGTAATAGCTTTTTAAAAATTCCCACTGATGAACTATTCACTGTTCAAAAAAATCCTGAATATAGTGAAGAATATAAAGAAGTACCATTGTTCCATGTGAATTCATTTGTTTTTAATATGTCTAAACCGCCATTTGATAATATTCTAATGCGAAAAGCCCTGGTTGCTGCTATCAATAGAGAATTGATTAAGGATATGATATCAAAAGGAAATGTTGAAATTGCAAAATTATTATCTACCCCAGGTAATCAATATGAAAGAGATACCTTAGCTGGGAAAGGGATTGGTTTTTCAATTAAGAATGCCAAAAAGTGGATCAAACAGGCTGGTTATAGCCATATTAAAGAAATAGGAAATATTCATTATCTTTGCAGTGAATCAAAAATAGGCACTGATTTAGCCTTTGCAATTAAGGAAAACTTTGCATATTATCTTAATATTAATGTTGTAATTCATATATTGTCCTGGAAAGATTTTGTCTCGGTAATTAAAGATCAAGTTTCACAAGAATGGCACTTATTAAATCTGGGCTTTTATGCTGATTATCCAGACCCGAACAACTGGCTCAATGACCTTATTTATGTATTATCTAACAGGTATAAGGGGACCTGGAATAAAGATGAATATTTTCAACTAATTGATGCAGCTTCTAAAGAGAGGAACCCGGGTAAAAGAAAAAACATTTATAAAAGAATTGAAAATATTATTTGTGAAAAAGAATGCATCATTGCACCAATTTTTCACGAAATTGGACATTATCTTGTAAAACCAAGAGTAAAAGGTTGGTATAATATGGCCTTTGGCGGCCAACATATTCGTAATTGGTCTCTTGAGAAATAAATACAGGAATTATTCATGAAAAAAAGAATGGCTTATTTTGCAATTATTTTATTGGTATGCAGTGGGGTGCTATGTTTGTCATACGATGCTTTTTTTAGGTATTTCATTCTCAAACCTTATGTCATATCATCAGTATCCATGAGAAATGGCGACAGCCTGCCAATGATTAATGGAATTGAATACTACATCAATCAAGTTAATAAGCAAGGCGGCATAAGAGGAAAACCAGTTGTTTTAAAAAAATATAACGATTTTGGAAACCCTCAATTAGCGAAAAAAATTGCCACTGAAATATCAAAGGACAATGAAACACTTATAGTATTGGGCCATTATTTCAGTTCATGCAGTGAGTCAGCCGGTAGAGTCTATCAACAAAATGGTGTGCCAGCAATTACTGGTTCTGCATCCAGTGATCAGATCACACAAGAAAACTCATTTTATTTCAGACTCTTACCGCCCAATAAGTTTCAAAGTACATTTCTGGCCCATTATATAAAATATACATTAAACAAGAAAGTTGTCAGCATTATTTATGAGAAAGATCCTTATGGGAAAACATTATATTATGCTTTTGTTGACATCGCAAAAAATATCAATCTCAAAATTAGTAATGTTTGTGGCATAACCACCGATGTGAATCAGGATTTTCATGCTTTAAACAAAAATCTCAGCAAAAGAACTGAAAAAACAATTGTTGTATTTGCCCATGCGTCTCTTGGTGCAAAACTATTAACATATTTGAACTATCCGGGAAGTGGGCGAACAATTATCGGCTCAGATTCTTTTTCCACAAATGCATTTTCTCAATCATTACATGCGATTCCACAAGAAAGATCAGTCCCAGGATATTTTTCTGATAATCTTTATGCAGTTATGCCATTTTTAAAAGAGTTTGGTTCCTTTCAGACATTTAATTTTATTGAAAAATACAAAAAACGATTTCATTGTGAACCCAATTGGGTTGCCTTTACATACCATGATGCCGCACTGACTGCTATTAAAGCAATTGAACAGACTGAAATGAAAAATAGATCCATTCACAAAATCAGGCAATCGATTAGAAATGAACTGGCAGGAATGTATTCTTTTAAAAAGTCTGTCAAAGGGTTAACTGGTTCGATATTTTTTGATAAAATTGGCAATGTTATTAACTCTATTGGTATTGGGCAGTATAAAAAAGGCCAGTTATATCCTGCTTATTCTCAATATCAATTCCTGCCAAATGTCAATATGAATAAAAGTACATTTAAAGAAGCCATGCAAGGCAAAATAATTACTATTGATGATATTTTCCTTAAACGTACAAGCATTATTTTGACAGGCGTTAAATTGCAAAAAATCCATGACATTGATTTGGATCAATCAACTTATGAAATTGAATTTTTAATCTGGTTCAGGTATAAAGGGGATTTGAATGTAGCGGATATTGAATTTGAAGATGCACTCACTCCGATCAATCCAGGCCCTCCTATTGTGCAGGAACTTGAGGGGGATGTTACATATTCTGTTTTCAGAGCAAGAGGCGTATTTAAAAACAAATTTATTTTGTATAATTTTCCATTTGATACCCATACACTCAGGCTTCGGTATCATCATGTGTATATTCCAAATTATACCCTTATATACGTTCCTGATGAACATGAATTCAATAAATATAAAATGGAGCAACAACATGTTTATAATGATTGGAAAATATATAAAACTTTGTATTTTCAGGATTTAAATAGATTTGAGGTCTCACCTGGAAAACATGTTGATTATTCTCAGTTTAATATTAACTGGCATATGAAAAGAATTAGCAATGGCATCATTTATAGATGTATTATCCCCCTCATATTAATTCTTATCATATCAATCTTCATTGTTTTCATTCCTCCTCAAAGAATTGGACTTCGCTTATTTCTTATCGTTGCTATTTTTTGTACAGGATTTGTCTATTATTCAAATTATTCAAAATTGATTTATAACACTGACTATACACTCTTTGATTTTTTATACCTTATTCTCTTTTGTTATCAGATTGTTAGTATTTTATTATCAATACTTGTATTTATAGCGAAAAACAATAGAAATCTTGTACTTATGGAAAGAATACTGTTACCAGTTTCCATATGTTTAATGACTTTTTTGTTCATATATCATGATGCACATATATATATTTCCAAAAAAATATCAAAGGGTGAATCATCAATTTTTAAAACTAAAGGGGAGCATATTAAACTAGATTCAAAAGATTGGGTCTTTATTGTCGAGGAAAATTCTAAAATAAACACTTATGTTGGCAAACTAAGTCTGCCGCACCTGGGCGATAAGACAATCAGTTATGATATTCTCGGTGGTAATGAGAAAAAGACCTTTTCGGTTCAACCGAATACAGGAAAGATATATGTAACGAATAATAGCCACCTGGATTATGAAATGCAAAACATTTTTACGCTAAAAATTGCAGTTATTGAACAAACTGAAGTCATTCAAGTTTCCAATGTGATTATTCATGTTAAAAATTTGAATGAAGCACCTATATTACAGCCAGCAACAATATCAATTAATGAAAATATTCCTGAATTTTCTATTATTGCTTCTAATCTAAAAGCCTTTGATCCTGATAATGATACTCTTTCATATACGATTGTCAGTGGTAATCAAGACAAAAGATTTACAATCAATCCCAATGAAGGCGATATTACCATGAATGTATCTCCTGACTATGAGATGATTTCTTCTTATACACTTGTTGTTAAAGCCTCTGATAATCATGGCCTTAGTTCTGTTCAGCCAGTACGCATTGTAATAGAAAATGTGAACGAAAAGCCTGTTTTTGAAGATCAATCCTTTAGTTATAAAAAGAATAAAACCATCATTGGAAAAATCATTGCCCATGACCCGGAAAATGGTCCTGTATCGTTTCGCATAAAAAATCAGGACAGTATGTCATCAAATTTTTACATAGAGGATAGCACTTTAAAGGTTTCAGATAATTTTACTTTTCAAGAAAAAAATTCCTGTACGTTATTACTTGAGGCGTCGGATAATGATGGTTTAACTGCAACTGCAAATATCACGATAAATTTTATCATTGATATGTGAGCATTATCGGTGATTAACCACGCATTTTTTTGCGAAAAAACTTAGGAAGGATTATGACATTATTATTGTATATCATGCTATGCATTGTAATTGGCTTATTTGGAGCAAACAAAAAATTTGGTTTTTGGGGGTATTTTTTTGGGTCCATCGTTTTAACTCCCATCATAGGTATCATACTGGTTTTGGCTTCAGATAAACGTAATGGACAAGGATGAGGTGCCCAAAAAGCAAAAAGGAAAAACAATAATGGTAATAACTATCGGGACTTATAGTGTCTTGTTAAGTAAGCGGGAATAAGTTTTCGGGTAGAAAAAAGTTCGTCCAACTGAAGATGTTCGACCGCCTGGGGTTGAAACCCCAGGCTATTATCTGTCGTCCCTAAAGGGACTTAAAGTGTTGTATTTAATAGATCTGTTATAATCGAACGATATGTGCATCTAATGGGCGCATTCCCAAAAAGTAGGTCGAAAAATTCGTATTGGTTATCAAGTTGTAGACTAAATACCAAGCTGAAAATAACCCTGTTAATAAATTAACTATGAAAAATATAATATTTCGGCAAATCCACGTCCGCATGGGGCTAAAGCCCATAGCCGTCAGGCTAAGGCAAACTCGCTCCGGTGCTCGTTCCCAGGCTCTGCCTGGGAACGTGTTCTTGGCGGCTCTGCCGCCTGTTCAATTCGTAGGTGGCAGAGCCACCTCTGAAAACGTTCCCAG